>Ga0209095_1001538_pt1 | contig 12215 bp, 13 predicted proteins | sample COGITO_mtgs_1104_3_FD_184795 | JGI IMG/M metagenome (GOLD analysis project Ga0209095, IMG submission 184795) | Pelagic marine microbial communities from North Sea - COGITO_mtgs_110404 (SPAdes) (version 2) | ecosystem: Environmental > Aquatic > Marine > Epipelagic ... | reverse complement strand
CGGTTACTGCTCTTCAAAACCTGACTGACATCGCCAGCCATAAGGCAGGGGAAGGGAGGTTTTGCTTGGTGCGCAGCACCAACCCTACCGCTCGATCCCATGCCCTCGGTCGCGATGGGCTTCCCGCGCGATCTCCTGCTGGCGTTCCAGCTCTTTTACCCGTTCCTGTTCGCGTGCAGCCTCCTGCGCCACGGCCCGCTCCTCGGCCTCGCGGCCCTCACGCAATGCCGCCGCACGGTCGGCCAGATCGTCCGGGTCGATCCCCTTCGCCGCCTCGCGCAACCGCACCGCCAAATCCTGCGGTGCATCCCGCTCCGGCGCATCGACACCCTGTTCCTTTTCGCGGCCCTGCCGCGCCTCCCACGCATCCCGCAACCGCGTGGCAAGGTCAGGTTCTTCTTCTCGGCCATCACGCCCCCCCGCAAGCGCCAGCTCGGATTGCTCCGGTCCCGCAAACCTCGCAGGTTCCAGACGGTCCATGACGCGCTCCGCCGCACGGTCCAGCCAGTCGCGCACCTGTCCGGTCAGCTCCTGCACCACCTGCCTGACCTCGGCGGCACGGTCCTTGACCTCATGCCAGACACGCACGGCGGCAACCTCGATGCCGCGCTCCTTGAGCTGCCATGCACCAAGGGAAAGCTGGGGCAGGGGCGGGCGATCCAGTGACATTGCCCGCACGGTCTCGTGCAGCTCTGCGCCCTCGTCGCCGCGCTCCCGCGCCGCCGAGGCCAGCTCAAGCGCCTCGTCGCGCTGCGCCACCAGCGTCCGGTGATCTACGCGGTCCTCAAGGCCGGCGCGTTCAAGCGCCGCATTGCTGTCCCGCGCCCATGCCTCGCGCCAGCCCTCAAGAACCTCGACCTTGTTCCAGTCGCGGTTCTTGGTGGTGAAGCCCCCGCCGGGCACGCTGCCCTCGGCGTCGATCTCGCGGGTGGTCAGCAGAATGTGGGCGTGATGGTTGCGCTCGTCCCCCTCGCGCCCCGGCGCGTGAAGGGCGATGTCGGCCACCATGCCACGGTCCACGAACTGGCTACGCACGAACTCCCGCACCAGCTCCAGACGCTGCGCATGGGTCAGCTCGTCGGGCAGGGCCACGCGCACCTCGCGGGCGACTTGGCTGTTCTTGCGGGTCTCGGATTCCTCGACGCGGTTCCACAGCTCGGATCGGTCATAGACCCAATCCGGCGCGTGATCCGGTGCCAGGATTTCGGTGTGATCGACACCACCCCGCGCCGCGTAGTCGAAGACCAGCCCGGTGCGGCGGTCTTCGATCCGCTCGGCCACGCGGTAGGCTGCTGCCGCCGTGGCGCTGCGGCCCTGACTGCGGGAAATCATCGTTGCGCGTAAATGATAGATCGCCATTCTGGGGCTGCACTTTGCTTAGGGGTTAAGGGGAAACGCCAGTCTCCCCTACCCACACAAACGCGCAGCGTTTGTATAAGTGGGCACTTCGTGTCTTGCACCCTATCGACAAGGCGCTCACAATGGCAACTGAAATTGGAGTGCGGGGATTAAAATGGCGCGGACAATAGATCAGCAGATTGCATCAACGCAGGCCAAGCTTGCCCGCCTCAAAACCCGCCAGAAAGCCAGCGAGACGCGGCGCAAGATTATCGTCGGGGCCATCGTTACAAGTGCCGCCTTGAACGATCCAAAGATTGCACGCTGGATGGCATCCACTCTGCGCAAGAACGCCACCCGTGAAGTTGATCAGAAAGAACTGGTCGGGCTGCTGGAAGATCTCGATCAGGTGGCGGCAAAGGCAGATCAGACATGAGCAAGGATCCGTTTCAGGAACTGGTGGATGAGCTGACCGCCCTTCGCCGCAGCGTCGAGCACCTTTCCCGCACCAGTCTCGACAAAGACGAAGCGAAAAAGCTGAACCAGATCGTGACGGCAGCAGTCCTGAAAATGGCAAAGGCGGCAGAGGATGCGCCGGGGGACATTCAGGAGGCTCTGGAAACTGACCGCGACCAGATGGCCCGCAGCGCCACACAAGCCGCAACGAAGGCCGCTGAGAGTGCTATGGCCGGAATCCGGCACGACCTCGACAATGAGCGCGCAAAGCTCTCACAGGCCGCAGGAGAGGCCCGTAGGGAGGCGTGGCGCTGGTTTGGCGGATTCTGGGTGTGGTTGGTATCTGTCGGGGTCACAGGGGTGGTAATTGGCGTACTAGGGATGGCGTGGATACAAGGACGAGGCGATGCCCGCGAGTTTGGGCAGTTTCCGCGCATCTATTGCAGTCCGGCGGGTGGCGAAGATTTGAGCAACACGGCTGGTCGAGAGGGCTGCATGTTCTGGTACGATTGATCAGCTCGGCCATGCCTCGGCAGACCAGTCGCGCGATGTGTGAATGACTCGGACAATCGCGATTTCTTCTTCGCCCCCTGTCTGCGTGATCGCGTAGGCGAGAATGTAGGACAGGCCCGTCACTGATTTCTCATAGGTGCCTGTCACCCGTCCGGGGCGCCCTATCGGCATGTCGCCAAGGGCTAAGGCTGTTTTGTCGAGAACATTGGCCACATGACGGGCGGCTGATGGGTTATCAGTTGCGATGTAGGCGACCTGCTCGGCAAGATCGGTCAGTGCATCTTTCGACCAGCGAACGGGTCTACTCACGCAGTGCCGCCCGCCGCTGCATCAATCACCTGTCGCAAGGACACCATCGCATCTTCATGGCTGATCGTCCGGCCAGCCTCTACGTCCGCAAGCCCGCGCTCGATGCCTTCGATGATTGCCAATTCTCGGTCCACATAGGTTTCCACCGCTTCTGCCGCCAGAAAGGATCGGCTGCGCCGTGTTCCGTCCGCCAGTCTTCCCAGCTTCGCCTTGAGTTGCGGGTCGAGTCGGATTGTCATTGTGGTGCTGGCCGTCATTTCATTACCTTCTAAGCCTGTGTACACTTGAACACATACACTGGTTTGGCTTTTTGGGAAAGGTTATTTCAAGGCCAAGTCTTTCAAGCTCTCTTATTTCATGATGTGCCAAATTTGGCCACTTCAGCTGCATTTTGTTGAAGTGTCATAGTGTTCAGTGTCCAGTGTTAGTTCCTACCACTGAACACTATGACACTGACACTGACACGCTCATGACTAGGTTAGGGAGGGCTGGCGACTAGGTTAGGGAGGGTTACGACTAGGTTAGGGAGGGTACGCGACTAGGTTAGGGAGGGTACGCGACTAGGTTAGGGAGGGTACGCGACTAGGTTAGGGAGGGTATATCGACTAGAAAAAAACCACTTTCGCCTAGAAAACTTTCTGATAAACTAGTCGTATGTCTGAAATTTCCGTTCGCTCTGTTCTACTGAACCCCTTCCAAAATGATAAGCCGCTAACCCCTGCGATGGTGTTATCGCTGTGGGTCATTGCGGACGCCGTAGACAAGTTAAAGCTGTCGAGCGGCCATGATCATACAGTTGAACTGACCATCCCAACATCACGGTTACGCGGCACAGAAGGGCGCTCTGACAATGCATGGCTAAAAGTATGCCTCGATCGCATGACAGGGCTAAAAATTGGAGGCACCTATCGAGGGCAAGAATGGGGTGCGGTGATGCTTGCCGAATGGCGGCTGGAAGAAGGTGGCACCATGGCACGACTGTTTCTCCCTCCCTCAGCGATCCATGCACTTCGGGCGGGCGATACCTTTGCCAAGATCGAAACCCATGCAGCATATCGCTTACAAGGACATTCGCGGACATTGTACGGTGCACTGTCTGACAAAAAGCGAATGGGGAACAAGTACTGGGTCTTTGAGCTGGATGAACTGCGCTACCTTCTGAACGTCGGTGACAAAAAGTCATACAAGCGGTTCAATAATTTTCGACAATGGGTTCTCGATCCCGCCATAGAGCAGATTAACGACTTCGGCACAGTAGCGGTATCCATGACGCCCCATAAAGTTGGGCGCTCTATTGTTGCTGTGCGATTTGACTGGCAGTGGAAATCTATCAGCGATGCACGCGAAACTGACGAAGAAAACGAGCGAGTAGCAATGGCGCGGCGCAAAGCTGATACCGTGCGGGATATGCCCCCCCTGTCAGACGATCTGGCAAACAATGAACGGCCACAGCTCAGCGTCGAAGAACGCGCTGCCATCGCCAAAGACGCCCTGAAAAATACACCGTTTGCTCGATAGTTTGCTTGGTTCAATAATTGTGCCACACTGGTCACGCTGACTGGTCATGACCAGTCAAGAAAACCAATACTGACCACGAGGAAAACCGGGCATGACTATGACACTGAATGAAGCCGCCAAGTCCTGTCGCAAGGCGAAGGGAACAGTTCTAAAAGCCATAAAAGACGGACGTTTAAGCGCCCCAAAAGATGCTCAAGGGCGATACGAGATTGATCCTTCAGAGCTGCACAGAGTATTCCCTCTGACCACCACTGACCAGTCAGAAAAACCAACACTGACCACCACCACTGACCACGAAAACCGCATTGAAATTGAACGGTTACGCGCCGAACTTAAAGCAGCGAATACTCTGTCTGAAAACATGGCCGAAACTGTAGCCGACCTTCGCGAACGCCTTGATCGTGAAGGCGAAGAACGCCGCCAGTTGACTGCAATGTTAACCGATCAGCGGACAGGGCAGGGGGCAAAGCGCGGTTTGTTTGGATTCCTACGATCAGCTTAGTATCGACATGCAACAAACCTGCCAAAACCTTCATAATTTTGGCAGGGTGTTTTGGAAGGCCCAACCCATTGATCTGTCACCAGATGGCAAAGTCTCCCAAAAACGAGCGTTTGGTGAATCATCTGAAGAAATGGACACTGCATTCCGCCTTCCTCTTAATGCCCAGATTATTGCAGAGTTGAGGAGCCCGATCGAGGACCTAATCGCAGCTAATGAGGCATTGACCTCGTCCCCAAAAATTCGTCGACGCCCTCATATCGGATCTTAACATCTTCACGGCTTTGATAGTACCGGAACAGTTCACTTAGAGGGGCTGAGAAATCCTTGTAAGCCGCTATTACCGCGACCAATCCACCCAAGGACAGCTTCCCATTGATCACAAGGTATCCACCGATTGCATAGAAGAAAAAGGGTGTGAGCGAGGACAGAAAATTGTTGAGACTTTTCGCGAAAAACTTCGCCCGATGGATGCTCAACCGGATGCGTTCAATTTCCTTCAGGCTGCCCCCGACCGCTTTTGAATGGATGCCGCTCAGACTATCGGTCGTTGCCTGACTTCCAAGCTGGCCGCTGAGATATCGAACCTCGCCCATCCGCGCCCGCGCGAGCACATTGACCTTTCGTTGGAGCCGGGGGATCAACGCCAGCTGAAGTGGCAACAATGCAATTGCGGCAGCCCCCAGATACGGATCCTGCAGAAACATAAATACAAGTATTGTCAGGAACGTTCCGCCCTGAAACACGGGAAGCGCGAAGGCTTCTGAGGCAAAGCCTCCGATTGGCTCGACTTCTTGCATGATAATCGGGATCACCTCGGATCGTTGCTCCGTACCCGAACCACCTCTCCATCTGTAGTATATATTCAGTCTAAGCCGCCTCAGAAGCCGCTCTCCAACTTTCCCCTTATAGACATTCAAGCCATATTTCAGCAGTCCACTTGTCACGATCGCGGCAAGATAAGCCCCGCAAAGAAAGAACAGATGTTCGGTTTGTGTTAGTTTAAGACCGAACATAAAGGTTGTGTGTTCTGGTCCGCCAATGGCCCTGTTGATAATCCGTTTTGGCAGTTCCAAGGTTGCATAGAGGATCGGCAGCGAGATCAGGCCCAAAACTACAAGATTGAATTGATCCCGCCGTGTGTGGCGAAAGATCAATTGAAAAACCGAACCCGGAAGCCCGGACTGCAAGACCGTGCCAGACCTTTTCCCAGATATGTTCGCGCGTCTCGCGATACTTTTTGCAACTCGTACCAGCACAACAAGAACAAGCGTCAATGGTGCCCAGATAAGGATAACATGAAGCACGACGTAAAAGGCGGATGATGTATCTTTTGAATGTTCATGGCCCAGCAGACCGCTTATCCATCCCAGCACATCTAAAATTGCTTGCATATCGGTGTCCAGTTTCGGGCCGAATTCTAGTTTCACGGGTTCATAGGCTGCGGTTGTTTAGTGCGCAAGCCAACAGACCCTGAGACTTTTTAAACCTTTCACGCCTTCAGGGTCCGAGCAAATGGCGAAAAATGCGCCCAAAGTAGCACTGCCCTGCAGTTTTTTTCCCAACCTTCCAGCGTGGGACCGATTTACATAGCAGGTTCGTGAAGATAGCGCAGTAGATAACGTAATCTCGAGAAGGAGTGGCTATGACGACTGATAAATCGAGTTTTTTGAACAGGCGTGGATTCATGTCGGGGGCTGTGGGGCTGGGATCAGCCGCGTTGTTCCAAAGTGTTATTCCATCCTACGCATATGCGAACGGTGCGCCTGCACAAACGTCACCAGGGGTCTATGACCTGACCATCGCAAAGAAGCGTATCAAAGTCGGCGGTCGCCGCGGACGTGGCGTGACGGTGAACGGCGGTATTCCGGGGCCGCTGATGCGCTTCAAAGAGGGCGAAGACGTTACTATCAATGTCCGCAACACCTTGGGCGAAGACACATCGATCCACTGGCACGGGCTGATCCTTCCCAATGCGATGGATGGCGTTCCCAAGGTCACCTTTCCGGGGATCAAACCCGGCCAGACATTTACATATCATATTCCGGTCCGACAAAGCGGTACATACTGGTATCATAGCCACTCTGGCCTACAAGAACAGTCAGGACATTATGGACCAATCATCATTGATCCAGTTCGGCCTGATCCTTTCAAATACCAGCGTGACTATGTTGTCATGTTGTCTGACTGGACCTTTGAAAACCCCTATAGCGTTCTGCGCAAGATCAAGACGATGGGGTCATATTACAACTTCCAGAAACAGACCGTCGTCGATTTCATGCAGAGCGTCGGAAAAAACGGTGCCAAGGCGACCTTTGCAGATCGCATGCGGTGGGGAGCCATGCGTATGGACCCGACAGACATCGCCGATGTGACGGGTTCGACGTACCATTATTTGATGAACGGCATGACAGGCGGCGAAAACTGGACAGGCCTGTTCCGTTCGGGTGAGAAAATTCGCCTCCGGTTCATCAATGGTTCGGCAATGACCTATTTCGATATCCGTATCCCGGGGTTGAAAATGACGGTGGTTGCCGCAGATGGCCAGAATGTCAAACCTGTGCGCATCGACGAATTCCGCATCGGTGTGGCCGAGACATTTGACGTGATTGTTGAGCCAGACGGCAACAAGCCCTACACGATTTTCGCCGAAACAATGGACCGTAGCGGCTTTGCGCGTGGCACTCTTGCGCCCCAGATGGGCATGCAAGCAGGTATCCCCGCCCGACGTACACGTCCTGTCAGAGGTATGGCTGACATGGGAATGATGCCGGGCGGTATGGCGATGGATGGCGGCATGGCAAAAGAACCGTCCACTGGTATGAAGGATATGAAAGGCATGAAATCCATGTCTTCTGATGGCATGGCAGGCATGGCCAAGGGTATGGAAATGCCGACCAAGCCCCGAGGCAAATCTTTCGAACACGGTCCGGATAAACACTTGCCAGGCAGCGCGATGGTGTCGATGTATGCGACCGATCAAACCGCAAATCCCGGCATTGGTTTGGGCAACGATGGCCGCCGTGTTTTGACTTACAAAGACTTGCGCAGTCTGGTGCCATACGAAGACAAACGCAAACCAGCCCGAGAGATCGAACTGCACCTGACCGGCGTGATGGAGCGCTATATGTGGTCCTTCGATGGGAAGAAATTCTCGGAGGTGAAGGGACCGATCCAGTTCCGGCATGGTGAACGCCTGCGCTTGATTCTACGGAACGACACGATGATGGAGCACCCCATTCACCTACATGGCATGTGGATGGAGCTGGAGAATGGTCAGGGGAAATACCTGCCGCGAAAGCATACAATCAACGTTAAGCCAGCCGAACGGGTTTCAGTACGGGTCACTGCGGATGCGCCCGGGAATTGGGCCTTCCATTGCCATCTTCTCTATCACATGGAGATGGGAATGTTCCGCGTCGTAACCGTTGCTTGATATAGAATGAGGAAGTCCAAAGTGGAAAATACAAAAGTTAGTGGCAGGCACAAATTGACGATTTCGTCCCTGTGTCTTGGTCTGTTCGGAATGTTAGCGACCGTGCAGCATGCTGATGCTCAGGTGATGGATGAAGAAAAATTTGGCACCGTCACCGTTGATCAGCTCGAGATCAGGAATAATGATTCTGGCGGAAATACACTGAACTGGGACATACAAGGTTGGTATGGCGGCGACCGTGACAAACTGTGGGTCAAAACGGAAGGCGCGAGTACAACGTCGTCCACCAAGGAAGGCGACGCGGAACTGCAACTCCTCTATAGCCGGATGATCGCGCCGTTCTGGGATGTACAGTTTGGTGTGCGTCACGATCTGAAGTTTGGGCCCGGCCCGAACCTAAACCGGACCTATGCCGTCGTCGGTTTGCAGGGGTTGGCACCCTATTGGTTTGAAGTTGAACCCGCACTCTTCATCAGCGAAAAGGGCGATGTATCGGCTCGCTTTCAGGGCACCTACGATCTGCTTTTCACCCAGAAGCTGATTGCCCAGGGACGCTTTGAAACCAGTGCCGCGCTCCAGGATGATCCTGAATTCGACGTAGGTTCCGGCTTTAACAATGTGGGTGTTGGTATTCGCCTACGGTACGAAATCACGCGGGAATTTGCGCCTTATGTTGGTGTGTCCTGGAAGCGGTCCCTTGGAAACACGGCAGACTTGATCCGGGCCAAAGGAAACAATATTGACAATACATCTGTGAATTTTGGTATTCGTATGCGTTTTTAATTCTGCACACCAATCTACAATCATCTTACCCATTCACCCTTGGATACCTGTCCAAGGGTGATTTTTTTTGCCTACAGCTTCCAGAAAACTGGCTTCGTTAGTCACGGCGGAGCGACCACATTTCGGACAAATGCAAATTGTTGGAAAAATGATGGACAAGGGCAAGACCCGCATGTCCGATCAAATAGGCCCAAACAAGATTGGCGAGGTTGAGGTGAATAAACATGACAACACCAACCAGACCGCCTGCGTCGGGATCACCGCTGTTTATAAAGTAATAGATTGTACCTGAAGCAGCCATGGCAGTAACCAGCAATAGGCCAAGCCCGTGTATCGCAGATGCCAGTGGAGCGTGGTCATCATACGGAGGTAGGCGCATCCTCCGAATGGCTGCAAAATGAAGCTTGGTATCAGACCAAAGTGCCGACAGCCGTACGGCAGACAACCACGGGAACATAAGGCCCGATGGTGCCTGTCTTTTGCGAAAAATGACCCCGAACCAAAAGAGAGTAATGAACGAAAATGCCGCCAAACCACCGTATTCATGCACTTCAAAGTAAAAATTCCCTGCTGCATCAGGCGCGGGGGCAGACAGGACAAGGCTTGTCAGCAGTTGATTTATGACGGCAATGGCCAGCCCTATGTGTGATATTCGGATCAGAAATCCATGTTTTCTCTGTCGTACAGAATGCGCAGCTTGGGGCATAAGCTCATAACCTTGATTATATTGAATTCAATCAACTAATACCGGACACGTATCAATAATCAACGATCTTAGGCAGTCCGGAAAAGTCGTTTACCAGTAGCCGAGTTCCGTGCATGTTCGATATGACCTATGTAAGCACGGCCAAAACAACCGATTGCCGAAACCAACCCTACCGCTCAATCCCATGCCCCCGGTCGCGATGGGCTTCCCGCTCGATCTCCTGCTGGCGTTCCAGCTCTCTCACCCGCTCTTGTTCGCGCGCGGCCTCCTGCGCGATGTGCCGTTCCTCGGCCTCACGGCCCTCGCGCAATGCCGCCGCACGGTCGGCAAGGGCGTCCGGGTCAATCCCCTTCGCCGCCTCGCGCAACCGCGCTGCCAAATCCCGCGGGTCTTGCGAAGACTGCGGGGCTTGCGAAGCCTCCGATGCCTCTCGCTCCGGCGCATCGACACCCTGTTCCTTTTCGCGGCCCTGCCGCGCCTCCCACGCATCCCGCAACCGCGTGGCAAGGTCAGGTTCTTCTTCTCGGCCATCACGCCCCCCCGCAAGCGCCAGCTCGGATTGCTCCGGTCCCGCAAACCTCGCAGGTTCCAGACGGTCCATGACGCGCTCCGCCGCACGGTCCAGCCAGTCGCGCACCTGTCCGGTCAGCTCCTGCACCACCTGCCTGACCTCGGCGGCACGGTCCTTGACCTCATGCCAGACACGCACGGCGGCAACCTCGATGCCGCGCTCCTTGAGCTGCCATGCACCAAGGGAAAGCTGGGGCAGGGGCGGGCGATCCAGTGACATTGCCCGCACGGTCTCGTGCAGCTCTGCGCCCTCGTCGCCGCGCTCCCGCGCCGCCGAGGCCAGCTCAAGCGCCTCGTCGCGCTGCGCCACCAGCGTCCGGTGATCTACGCGGTCCTCAAGGCCGGCGCGTTCAAGCGCCGCATTGCTGTCCCGCGCCCATGCCTCGCGCCAGCCCTCAAGAACCTCGACCTTGTTCCAGTCGCGGTTCTTGGTGGTGAAGCCCCCGCCGGGCACGCTGCCCTCGGCGTCGATCTCGCGGGTGGTCAGCAGAATGTGGGCGTGATGGTTGCGCTCGTCCCCCTCGCGCCCCGGCGCGTGCAGGGCGATGTCAGCCACCATGCCCCGGTCTACGAACTGGCTGCGCACGAACTCCCGCACCAGCTCGACCCGCTCCGCATGGGTCAGCTCGTCGGGCAGGGCCACGCGGACCTCGCGGGCGACCTGGCTGTTCTTGCGGGTCTCGGATTCCTCGACGCGGTTCCACAGCTCGGATCGGTCGAAGACCCAATTCGGCGCATGGTCAGGGGCAAGGATTTCGGTGTGATCGACACCGCTCCGCGCCGCGTAATCGAAGGTAAGCCCGGTGCGGCGGTCTTCGATCCGCTCGGCCACGCGATAGGCAGAAGCCGCCGTGGCGCTACGGCCCTGAGAGCGGGAAATCATCGTTGCGCGTAAATGATAGATCGCCATTCGGGGGCTGCACTTTGCTTAGGGGTTAAGGGGAAACGCCAGTCTCCCTTACCCACACAAACGCGCAGCGTTTGTATAAGTGGGCACTTCGTGTCTTGCACCCTGCCTCAACCTTTGCGAGAAATCAACATAGGGCGATGAGCGTGGAGACCGGAATGGCGCGGACAATAGATCAGCAGATTGCAACAACGCAGGCAAAACTGGCGCGACTTAAAACCCGCCAGAAAGCCAGCGAGACCCGCCGGAAAATCATCGTTGGGGCCATCGTGACCAATGCCGCGTTGAAAGACCCAAAGATTGCACGCTGGATGGCTTCGACCCTGCGCAAGAACGCCACCCGTGAAGTCGATCAGAAAGAACTGGTCGGGCTGCTGGAAGATCTCGATCAGGTCGCGGCGAAGGCGGATCAGACATGAGCAAGGATCCGTTCCAGATACTCGCCGATGAGCTGACCCTGATCCGCAAGGACATGGACCAGCTCCAACGCACCAGCCTCGACAAGGACGAGGCGAAAAAGCTGAACCAGATCGTGACGGCAGCAGTCCTGAAAATGGCAAAGGCGGCTGAGGATGCGCCGGGGGACATTCAGGAGGCTTTGGAAACGGACCGTGACCAGATGGCCCGCAGCGCCACACAGGCCGCAACGAGGGCCGCTGAGAGCGCCATGGCCGAAATCCGGCACGATCTCGACAACGAGCGGGCGCGGCTCTCACAGGCCGCCGGAGAGGCCCGTAGGGAGGCGTGGCGCTGGTTTGGCGGGTTCTGGGTGTGGCTGGCCTCCATGCTTGCCACAGGGGCCGTTATCGGGGCGCTGGCGATGGCGTGGATACAAGGGCGGGGTGATGCCCGTGAGTTCGGGCAGTTTCCAAGCATCTATTGCGGCACCGCAGGCGGGCAGGTGGTCGAACAGGACAACGGGTCCAGCTACTGCGCGATTTGGATCAACAGGCCGGATCAGTGAAAATCAGTCTGGGCAGCGTGGCTATCAGAGATTGAGAGTTGCGTCCTGCCGCTGGTGCAGCACACGGATCACCTCGATCTGGTCGCCACTGTCGCGGAAATAAATCATATGCGATCCGACCGGGCATTTCAGATAGTCGGGGCGCACATCGACTTCCCGGCCCCTTTTGGTGCCAGATACCAACCCCTCGAACGTCGCAATCAAATCACGGTGGTA
>Ga0209095_1001525_pt1 | contig 12289 bp, 8 predicted proteins | sample COGITO_mtgs_1104_3_FD_184795 | JGI IMG/M metagenome (GOLD analysis project Ga0209095, IMG submission 184795) | Pelagic marine microbial communities from North Sea - COGITO_mtgs_110404 (SPAdes) (version 2) | ecosystem: Environmental > Aquatic > Marine > Epipelagic ... | reverse complement strand
GTATCAAATTGACTTTGTTGCTAGTTGGGTTTGGGAATAAAAGGAAGTCGCCTTCTATGGAGTAATAGTCGATATGGATTATTCTTGATAACCCGTTAAACCCCAGTTCCAATCTCTTGTAAATCTTTGTTTTGTAGGACGCTTCCACCCTTTCTCTTTCCTGTCTTTCCATTTCTCTAAACTCATTCCAATACGCTGATATTCTTTTATCTAATTGTGGAGATGGTATTGGTGAAAGGTATTTCAGGTTTTGAGTCGGTTTAAGCTTAAAGCGAGATTGAAATTTGTGGATAAAATCAAAAGCGCCGAGAATAAAAGTTCGCGTCAAAAATGTATCTTGTCGACGGTTAATCATTATGAATTGACACAGAAACATAGAGCGTCAAACTCCGAACCAAAATGACTTTTGAACCACAAAAATCTGCCAAAAATCAAGGAAATCGGAACGTTAACGATCATGATTCGCGCATTAGCGGGGCACAAAAGCAGACGATAACAAACAATAGAGGAGAAAGTGACCAAAATGGTTTGTTGCAAAGGATAGCACAAAACAATGACCGGATATCCGAAACTTATCAGCTCAAAGCGCACTCTCAAAGAGGACATAATACTGATGTTGCTCAAAGAAAAGAAAATAAAACAGGTCTCCCTGATGACTTAAAATCAGGTATGGAAAACCTATCTGGAATGTCCTTAGATGACGTCAAAGTACATACTAATTCCAGTAATCCAGCCCAGTTTCAGGCCCATGCCTATGCGCAAGGTTCAGATATTCATTTAGGACCAGGTCAAGAAAAACATTTACCTCATGAGCTTGGTCATGTAGTACAACAAAAGCAAGGTCGTGTTCAGCCTACGAAACAATTAGCAGGAAAAGTAAATGTAAATGATGATTCAGCTCTTGAAAAAGAAGCTGATACCTTAGGTGAGAAGGCTTTGGGAAATCAAACCGAGAATTCATCCTTAGAAATTAAACCTCAATTTGACTCTGTATTACAAAGAGTTGAAAGCGAAGCTTTAATAACTCAAAAAACCAAACTGAAAAAAGATGAGGGTGGTAACCCAATGCCAAGTAAAAAGTTTGGGTCGTCAACTATTGGAAAATATTTACAAGCTGGAACTTTTCACAAAAACGTAGATTTTGATGTCTCGAGAACCTCCGGCAAAACAACCTACTACAAAACTACAACTGATGATGGCACTGCTGCTTGGTTAAATGCAGAGCGAACTATTCCTAAAGATTTTCTTAGTGGAGCAGATCCAGAATTCAATCCTGAGAATATGGGAGCAGATCATTTGGGTGGCACTGGTGGAGTTCTTGATAACGTAGCTGTTGGGATAGAGAACACTTATTTAAAAGGGGTGGACGGGAATAAAGTAGCAGGAGCTATGACCGCGAAAGACGGTGATGATAGAAGCAACGGCGCATGGGGCGACTACAATAAACCAAATAGCAAAGTCGCACTTGCGAAAGATTCATTAGATGTTGCTTCTGGCTCTATTGGATTGATGAGTAATTTATGGTCTATGAAAACAGCTACAGTAGATTTTGCAGAATCACCGAGTTTTGAAAAATTTGCTCAAGGGGGAGAACAATTCATTGCAGGCCTTGCAAATACGTCCAAGATTGTAGACGCATCTGCAAAAGCCGGAGGCATGAGCGACGGTATAGGAGTGTCAGATAAGTTCGGAAAATACACTGGTGGTATAGATTCTGGTGTAGCATCTCTTAAGAATGCATTTTTAGGTGTTGCAGGTTTATTTAAATTATATAATTCTCCAAGCAATGAAAAGGGCAAGGAAGCATTAGTCAGTTTTAAGCAGATTACACAATCCGCACTTGATGCTGCAAAAGTCGCAAAAACAGTATATGATATAATTGGAAAAGGAATTCCACCAGCCTTAATGACTACAATACCAGCAATAAGTTTGGCAGTTTCAGCAATAAGCTGTATAATCCGTCTAGCTGATTCGCTCCAAGCTGCAGGTTTTAAGGAAAAAATGAAAACACAATCATCAGCCTTACGCACCGAACTAGCAGCTGAATTCAGTCTCGCTCCAAAAGACCGAAAATTATTTCGAGAAGAACGACGAGGAATTTTACCAAAATATCACACTTATTATAGGGTTGATCCTGCAAACAAGGTAGAAGATACACTAACTGCTGCTTTTGATGCGGGAAATAATGCTGATTTTGACCAGTCACTAGGATCAGCGCGTGAACGGGGAAAAATAAAAAGATCAAAACAGGAATTTGACCGGCAAGTTCAAAAGGTACAAAACAAAGAACTTAAGGTTGAGAATGCAAAAACGAGAACTGCTGATGCTTCGAAAGAAACGGCAATATTTTTAGAAACTAAGGATGTGGCAGATCAAGGATATAGAGCTCTCTGGACTAAATGGAAAATGGCAAGTAAAGCTGAAGATCTTGAAAAGTGGCAATTAGATTGGTTGCAAAAAAAGGCTTCAGAGCTCAATGCTAAATACACCACTTTACATGATGTTATAGTTAAAAAAGCCGTTGATAAAAAAGTTGATGATACTGCAAACGGTGAATTCAAGGATAAGATAAAGGCTAAAGTGTCAGGACAGTCAGATTTAAAAAACCTCAGTGATTTATCTGATAAAATTCGTGACTATGAGCTCGTTGATAAAATGTCCGAAATAAATGATAAAAGAAGAACTGCTGGTTACAGTGGAGTTGCTAAAGAAATGATTAGCTTTTCTGCAGACGTTATCACACTTAGTGGTGTTGGAGCTATCGTAGGTTTAGCTATGAAAGGTGCTGTTCAAGCAGGAGGGTTAGCTTATGCAGGCGGAAAAGCTTTTAATAACTGGAGGAAGGATAAGGCAGCAGGAGCCAATGCAGATGGCCTCAGTAAAAGTGGTGGAGTGGATAAATCTCAAAAACAAAAACATAGAGAATATGTGAAGCACACCAAGCATATTTTTAAGATGCTTTCTTCAGCCGAATCACAGGAGCAAGGAAACAATGTATTACTGATAATTAAAGCCACAGGGGTCAATACAGCTGGATTATTTGCGCAGAATGGAAAACCACAAAAACAAATGATAATGATGGTTGAAGCAATGAAAAAAAGAGGTTAATTATTTTACCAATAAATTATGGATAGTAACAAAGAAATAATTCACCTTAAAAAAGTTGAATCAATAATTAAGGAGTCATTTAATTTTGAAACATCTTTATTGGAAAGTTCAGAATTTATTCCTCTCAACATGGTTATTACGCTTCTTCCGAAAGATAAATTTGGGAGAGATAGAAACATGAATTTTACATTTATACCATTCCTAAATGATGAATTAGAACATGTAAAACTAATTCAGTTTTTTTCTAGTATACCTGACTCTAAAATAGAAAAAAATAGTAATTCAATTAAGGACTTAATCTGTGAGATTAATAAGAACACAGTCTTTGGGAATTTTTTAATTACTGAAAATGATGAATTGGCATTTAGATATGTGTCGGGTATATCAAAAAAGAATGAAATAAACCCCAATGAATTTTGCGAATTATTATCAGTTTATTTATTTTCTCTAGACTTGTTTAGCGTTCATATTTCAAATTTTCTAGCTGGAGCGACTACTATTGAGGAAATTTTGGAAAGCTTACTGTTACGACAGGGATTATAAATCTTTCATCTTAGGAAGCACTCCATTTTCAAACAGACCGTTTTGTCCTTTAGGCATCTGTGGTTGGCGAAGTTTTCTGCTATTTCTGCTGAACGGGTCTGTTTTCTTCTTTTTCTTTCGATGAGCCTTCTTTGATTTGCTGTTCTTATTTGGGTCGAAGTTTATTATGCGAAAATGCTCTCCCTTAAAGTTTTTCCGCCAGAATTGTTTTTTAGCTCCCTTTCCCTGGAGGTCTTTTTCTGAGCGTTCAATTACTTGTCTCCCTGAAGAGAAATGATCTAGTGCGTAGCCTCTTTCTTTTTTGCCTAGCGGTTTAGAATAATGATCCTCTAATATTTTATCCTCTCTGTTCTTGCGATCTGAGCCAAAGTGAGAAGGCGTTTCATCTTGTTCTTTTTTCGAATTTGATTTTCCAAAATGATTAGGTTGATACTCGCGAGCTTTCTTTTTGCTGGATTTTGTGCCAAAATATGATGAAAGAATCTCTCGTTCTGATTTTTTACTTGATTTGGAACTAAAAGCACTTCCTAATTCTTTGCGCTCATTGTTGCCCCTTTTAGTCGAGAAAGCGCTAATCAATAATTCTCTGTCTTTATTTGCTTTTTTAGACTTTGACCCAAATGGGTTTGAAAGCAATTCCCTCTTATTTTGTTTTCGTTCAGTTGAAAATGCCGTCGACAGCAGGGTTCGCTTCTTTTTCTTGCTAGATTCTGCACCAAAAGAACTGCTAAGCATCTCGCGCTTTTTGCTTTTTGCTTTGGTGCTGAAAGCACTATTCAAGAGTGATGTCGCTTTTTGCTTTTTGTCTGTTTAAATGGACTACTAAGGAGTTCCCTATTCGAACTTTTGCGTTCCGTTGAAAAGGAATCAGAGAGGTATGCTGTACCTCCATCCGAACCACATTGGCTGAACAGTAGAATCAAAGAAAATGATGACAGTATATGAATGTGGTGTCGCACCAACCGGCTAATGTGCGAGATTACGGGCTTATGTTTAAAGTAGGTCCTCAGATTCCAGGGAGTGTATTCCAAAGTGGTTCTTGAAGACATTTAAAATTTGGGCAAAATCAACAGTATGATCACTCTTGTTTCTCTTTCCTTCTAGTGAAATATATGGGAGATCGCTACTGAAGTCTCCCCAGGTAAGTAACCGAATCTCATTAAGAGGTCTCAACAAACAACCATAAGTGCGTAAACAACAGATAAACAAATTGTCATTAAACTTCTGAATATCTCTTAATACAATACCGACATCAGAGAATGGTTTGTGAAGGGTGTGCTTTTCCTTTTTACACGGTATTCTCCCCAAGGGATTACTGATATCCTCTGGTAGTATCCTCCCAATGAGAGAAGACAGTCTCCTTCTTTCATGATTGAAGGTTGATACGGTGGTTGTGGAAGTCTCGAGATAGGTGTTAAACAGCTGACTATGAGCTTCTCTTACTTTAATCTGTGATAGTCTGTCTCTTCGAAAGTATGTGGTAAATCGATTAATAGTACCAACTAACTCCTTGTAGTATTTTGGGGAAAAGTCATCCGGTTTCAACTTCATGTTGGAAACCACTTCAAGTAAGGTTGCCTCTGACTTCTGATTGAGACTCCATCCTGAAGAGAGCGCAGACTGAAACTCAAATAACATAACAATTACGAGCCTCTATAAATGAAGGTGAACACTTAGTACCCATATCAGTTATGTCTAAAGAAAATAAGACAGCACAACAATGTGCACATTGTATAGTATCTTTCGGGATACTATGGGACCATAAACGGAACGTTAGCCACCATAAATTATGAGAAATCCAAAATGGCACAGAGATGAGGTGATTTTAGCTCTTGATTTATATTATGATTTAGAATCAGGAGAAATGAACTCAAATAATCTAGAGGTAATTAAATTATCTGAATTATTAAACCGGTTACTTATACACATAAATCGACCAGACCAGGAAAGATTCCTAACAAGAGAATTGAAAATAACCCCACCCTGACAAAAAAACCTCTACACCACCCTAGACTGTACTATGTATCGAAAATTACTCCCCAGACTATAAAGAAGGGAAACAGATTTGCAACCCCTCTGAGGCATAATTCGATTACAGGCATTTCCTCTTGCCCAAGAGGCTCTGTTTCAAGTCCTGTGTGGCTTCGGGAGAGACCTCATTGAGATTATTAGTTGCCTGAGAAAATAAATTTAGCTTTGAAATGCAGTTGGTGATTAAGCCAGAATGCCTTACTAAATACCTTGTCCATCATTATGCGACTTCCCCTAACAGTATGCTTCATGACCCTAGTCCTATGCTCTAGTGCCCAAGATTGTTGTTCTCCAGTTTTTGGGTATAAACTTTTTGAGATCATAATTGGTGGAATTACGCAAAACGATAGCACAGAGATTCTGGGCGGGAAAGAGCACCACATTAAAAACAACTTAGCCCGAGTTGATTCATTAGACGATGTTTACATTTTCACAGATTGTCAGCCCATTGCAGAGTATGAAAAAGTGGGTCAGATTGACATTCGAGGCGGTAAATGGAATTTGGATAGTTACGAAGAAATGAAACAGGATTTAGTGAGAGACGCAAAATCGCAGTACAACAATTTTGATGCAATTTTATTTAAACCTCCTGGGGGATCAATTTTTGACGATGGAAATGCGGTGCTAATAAAATTTAAATTCTGACAAACGTATATGCAGTGAAAGTCGAAATCATAAACAGTTAATTCGATCATATTGATTGTCTAATCAATGCTCAAAGCTTAGAGTCATATTGTCGTATTAATGAAAAAATATCCCCAAGCTATCGAGAATATCTCCGTAAAAAAACCTCTACACTATTCCAGATTGTATCATAACCTAATATAAGTCCTCAATCATCCAAAGGACACACAGCTCTACAAACCCCTCAGGGTCATAATTCTATTAAAGGCATTTCCTCTTGCCTTAGTGTCTCTATTTCAAGACCTCTAAGGTATCGCAAAGTAGTATTGATACTCTGATGACCCATTACAGACCTGACCTTCTCCACGCTCTTAAAACGGGTGTATACGTTTATCGCTCCTGTGTGTCTGAAGCTGTATAAGGTCTGATTTGGTTCAAGAACATTAGTCTGCTGAGTATACCTTCTCCACAGTAACTGAAAGTAGAACTTATTATAGGACTTCCCGCCCGAGAAGATGTTCTCGTCTGACTCTCCCTTATTAAGTAGGGATCGTATTTGTGGGGCAACAGGTACTATTCTGTTTCTCCCACTCTTGTTTCTCTTTCCTTCCAGTGAAATATATGAGAGATCGCTACTGAAGTCTCCCCAGGTAAGTAACCGAATCTCATTATGAGGTCTCAACAAACAACCATAAGTGAGTAAACAACAGATAAACAAATTGTCATTAAACGCCTGAATATCTCTTAATACAATACCTACATCAGAGAATGGTTTGTGAAGCGTGTGCTTTTCCTTCTTACACGGTATTCTCCCCAAGGGATTACTGATATCCTCTGGCAGTATCCTCCCAATGAGAGAAGATAATCTCCTTCTTTCATGATTGAAGGTTGACACGGTGGTTGTTGAAGTCTCGAGATAGGTGTTAAACAGCTGACTATGTACTTCTCTTACTTTAATCTGTGATAGTCTGTCTCTTCTCAAGTATGCGGTAAATCGATTAATAGTACCAACTAACTCCTTGTAGTATTTTGGGGAAAAGTCATCCCGTTTCAACTTCATGTTGGAAACCACTTCAAGTAAGGTTGCCTCTGACTTCTGATTGGGACTCCATCCTGAGGAGAGCGCAGACTGAAACTCAAAAAACATAGCTTGAGCTAGTCTTTCTCTTTCTACACCCACTAACGCATTTGGGAATATGGACTTCCCAAGAACGGTGGCAGAGAAATATCTGTATCTGCGCCCCGCAAAATAAAACTTCACATAATAACTCCCAGCAGAGGGTTTAACAAGTTCCAACTTAGAATAATATACATGCATAACTGACATTTTACTGCCAGTCATTAAATCTTAAAATCCTCAAACCCTTACAGAACCAATAGCTCAACCGGATAGAGCAGCTGCCTTCTAAGCAGCAGGTTTCAGGTTCGAGTCCTGATTGGGTCACTTGGTGATAAAGACCTTCGCGACAGTGAACGGGATTTTTAAGTTTCTGGAGCTGAGTCGAAGACTTAAGTGACATGAAAGTTGAAAAGACCAAAATGAGCCCCGCGAATTGAGCTTGATCCATTCCACGGAGCCAGAAGGACCACTAAAAGTACTCCTGATTGGCTCACTTTTGACTACTATTTTCAGGGTTTCATCTGCGCACAAATCTGATCTGGTCGAATACTTGGCTGTTTCCCGATTCCTCGAAGCCACCAGTTACTTCCTATAGCGTTTTAGTGTTACCATGACCACTACATCTATGCAGTATGCTCATTCCGAATTGGAAGAGCTGCGCAGCTTGGCCTCAATAGAGCCAAAACCAAACCTAACTGAGGCATTTAAACCCTTCGCTGAAGAAGTATTTAGCAATTGGCTAATTAAAACAACCGATGGTATTTACGAACTTATTGAGGCTGAGTTCTTACTTCAAACAATGAACGATGTCCATCCCGATCCGAATATTGATAATTCGAATGAGCAAAAAACTTTTGGAAATTGGTATCTTCCTGATGGAGGCATCGACATCACCTTTGGATGCCCTGATTATGCGGCAGCCATATTTATTCGTGGCCTAAGGAATATTGAAACTAAGGAGATCGTCGTTGGCCCCCAACGATCCTTCAGAAGGCTATTTCAGAATGCTGGTCATATAATAAACTCACGAGTCAATGCACAATTTCTACCAAGAAGTGAAAAACAAGAAATGAAACCGCTCTGGAATGTACCGAGGGTGAATTTATCAATTGAGGAGCGATATCACGATCGAGAACATAGATTAAGCTATCTCTTTCGCCCATATCGATTCATATCAAAAGATTTAACGGACTTTCCTGATAAATACCTAGCCAACTTATATCTCGAGAAAATCGCCGGAATAACTCCGCCTTTCTGTTTAGAAGGGAAAATTTATTCAAAATATTTAGATGCGTTTGATAAAGGATTCTATGCTGATGACACATCCCGACTTTGGGATATCAGTTCGCGTTCTATGCGCATAGCCGCGTTCATGGGTTTTCAGTATCAGACAGCCCCAAGTAGCGTGGTGTAAACGCGAATAATTACCTGACTTTGCAGAAAAACCAATGGGTGAAATTTCGTTTCATCTATCAATTTACGCTATTCATCGATCAATTGTCATCCGAATCGAATTTACACCTCGATAAGTCATCCAATTATCCCATTCATATTGATCAAATTCAGAATTCAGGGCGAAGTACTTTTCCTGTTTAATTTAAATTAATTCAATATGAAAAAAGTTCTACTCTCTCTTTCAGGAGCTTTGATTGCTTTTGGAAGTTTCGCTCAGCTGAGCGGCACCTACACAATCGATGGAGGCTCCGCAACAGGCGGCACAAACTACCAAACTTTCTCTGCAGCGGTGTCTGCACTTGGCAGTAGCGGTATTAACGGACCTGTTACATTTAATGTCGATGAAGGAACATATTCGGAAACGGTAAATTTCCCAACGAGTATCACCGGATCGTCATCTACCAATGTTATTACGTTCCAAAGTGACGGTAATAACACAGCCAATCCTGTAATTACAAGCAGCAGCTATGTAATCAACATGGGTTACGGCGCGTTGAACAACATCACATTTCGTGATCTTGATTTGATCGGAACAAGTTCTTATTGCGTGTATATATATGCGTATAACAACAGCTCCTACTCGTATCGGGACATAATGTTCGAAGGTTGTCAAATCGAAGTTCCAGCGTATTCTGGAGGAACGTACCCTGTATACCTGTATGGATATTACGGAGGCGAGCAGTCTTTTACTTTCGATGAATGCCAAATAAAAGGTGGATACTATGGTATCTATGGCTACCTATATCAGGCAAACACGAATTGTGAAGTTACGATTACCAACAGCGAGATAGTGGATTTCTACTATATGAGTGCTTATATCTATGGTTATGGTTCTACGCCAAAACTTACCATTAAGGACAACTACATTCATAATTCAAGCGCTTCAGTCACATGTTATGGAATGTATACATACTATGCGGGTCCCGGGTCTGAAATTTCTGGTAACACTTTAGAGCTAGATAACAGTGGAACGACTTATGGTTTCTACCTATACTATGCTCAGGGAACATCTACAGAGCGAATAAAGTTTCACAACAACATGATCTCTTGTGCTAATCCAAACGGAGGAACGCAATATGGAATGATGATGTATTACACTCAGTATACGGACGTTCATCATAATTCGCTTGCAACGTTTACGAGCGGCACTGCATATACGGGTTACATCTATGGTAACTATGCAACTTCCTCTTTCGCCAATAACCTTTTAGCGAACATGGGAGGAAACGGCTATAGTTTTTATGGTTATTCTGGAAACGGGGCATTTGCTAGCATGGTGAATTTCAATAACAACGCTTATACAATGGGCGGATCAAGTACTGAAATCAACAACTATGACACATATTCTGGAGCTTCTGGGACAACAATCGGACAATGGCAATCGGCCTGTAGTGCTGATGCGAATTCTGTGGCTGCTGACCCTAGCTTCCAAGCTAATAACGACCTGCACTCCTTGTCATTGGCAATGAACAACGCCGGCGCTCCACTTGGAATCACTACGGATATCGATGGTCAAACAAGAAGCACTTCAACACCAGATATTGGGGCTGATGAGTTTTCTGTTCCAACAAACAACGCACAACCTGGTGATCTTATCACGCCAGACGCACCACTTTGTTCTGAGGATACTACAATCAGCATTATGTTAATGAATCCAGGATTGGTAGCACTGACTTCTTGTTCGCTTAACTATTCCATTAACGGAGGTACTCCAGTTTCAAACTATTGGACTGGAAACATTCCTTCTCAATCTGATACATTGGCGACAGTTGAGTCTAGTATTTCATTTAGTTCAGGTGATCAACTATTGGTTTGGACTTCGATGCCAAACGGTGTTCAAGATAGTGCCACTACTAACGATACAGTAGGAGTTGGCTTATACAATGGTCTTTCAGGTACGTATGCTATTCCAGCTGACTATGCTACCATTTCTGACGCTCGAAATGATCTTGAGCTTAAGGGTATCTGTGGTGATGTGATTTTCAATATTGCCGCTGGTACGTATAACGAGTCTGTTTCTTTTGGTGAAATTGATGGAACAAGCGAGAATGCAACGGTTACATTCCAAAGCGCCAGTGGCAACTGGAGCTCTGTGAAGATTGAGAACGCTTCTGGATACACCATCGACTTTGGTGGTGCAGACTGGATTACGTTCAAAAACGTAAAAGTTTTCAATACAAACGGAAACTGTTTTACGCTTTCAGGATCTTCTGACCATGTGACAGTAGACGGATGCTGGGCAAAAGGTGCCGCGGGTACTTCAACCACAACTCAGTCATTGTTTTACATGTCTGGAACAGGAAATGACTTGACCCTTGCCAACAACCGCCTTGAAAGAGGAGCAACTTGGTTCTATTCAAGTTCAGGTAGCACAACGGCTAAGAAAATGAACTTGACCATTGAGGACAACGACATGAAAAACCAGACGTATTATGGTGCGTACATCTATTACTTTGATGGTGTTGAAGTAAACAGAAACTCAGTTCGAAATGATTCTGCATTCCAATATGGATACGGATACTATGCTTTAGGCTACTATTACTATTGTGACAACTTCAACATAACTAAGAACTATGTAGGCGCTGAAGCCCAGAATGGATACTACTATGCTATGTACCTATATAATTGTGTTGGATCAAGCAATCCTAGAAGCCAAATTTCAAATAACTGTATCACTACAGGAAACGCGACTTCTCCTACTGCTTACTACGCTTTGTACCTTTATTCGTCAGGGCTTGTAGATATTTACAACAACTCCTTTACGAGAATGGGTAACAATAGCTCATATGGCATATACATCTATCAAGGTGGTGCTATGAACTTGGTTAACAACAGTATCGCAAACATGGGTCCTGGTTACGCTATGTATGTAAATGGTGCGTTTGCAATCAACACAAGTGATTACAACAACATCTACAACACATCAGGTCAGTTAACATACTTCGGTTCTTCTGTGTACAATACACTTGAAGATCACCAAACTGCTACTGGTCAGGACATGCACTCTGTTGTTTCTGATCCTAACTGGGAAGATTGGTTGACATGTACTACATGTAACGATACCCTCGGAAACGCTGGTACTGTAATCAGTAACTTGAGTGATGATATCGACGATAACGTTCGAAGCGTTTCTACGCCGGATATCGGTGCTGTTGAGTATGTAACTCCGGCTACGTTCACCCTTGGTGGTGATGATACCATTTGTGGTAATGAAGCGATTGTTGAAGCTGGTCCAGCTCAGTCTGTGACTTGGAACGTAAACAATCAAACTTCTACGCAGTCTTTTGTAACACTTACTGCTACAACTGAGCCTGTTACTTACAATGTATCTGTAAACATTACTACTGAGTTCTGTGGAAGTGGTTCTGATGCTGCTGTGATTCGTTTGGTACCAAACGCTACACTTGA
>Ga0209095_1001497_pt1 | contig 12468 bp, 8 predicted proteins | sample COGITO_mtgs_1104_3_FD_184795 | JGI IMG/M metagenome (GOLD analysis project Ga0209095, IMG submission 184795) | Pelagic marine microbial communities from North Sea - COGITO_mtgs_110404 (SPAdes) (version 2) | ecosystem: Environmental > Aquatic > Marine > Epipelagic ... | reverse complement strand
TCTTCCAATACGCATTGTTTGTGAATAGAAACAAAGGACTGAGGAGAAAGAAACAAACAAGCATGGGTCTCGGACCGACTGGTTTCGGTGAGTCGCGTTTTCCTGTGTTTTCTCTAAACGAACCATCAATCATCGCAGTGTATATGTTGTTTGCGTGTCTGTATCTTTTCTCTCTTACTTTCTCTCGGTGGAGTTGGACGCGATGGAAAATAAATAATATAGTATGTAACCGTGTTCTTCTCTTCTTATTTAAAACTCAATTACAGTTCGCGCACCAGTGGCAAAGTTTGCGTTCACGCTCGTGCTCATAATGGCATTTGGACGCCCGCTCTTATCCACTGTCCTCGGCGAGGACAGTGGTTTTAGTAGTAATCGTCATCAGCAAAACTACAACGAGAATGGTCATTTCTTCAACACGCCTGGAAGCGCGTGCACGGGAATCTTTTTGAACTATCACATGTGTCGAATGTTCGAAAGACTCATGGGTTCGCGAAAGTTTGGATCGTTCCTATTCTTTTCGTATTTACTGTGTCGTGTTTTGGAATCAGTTCTTTTGAAACTGGTCGATGGTGATGCGACGATGATGATGGAGAAACCGGCGGCGTTTTATATAACTTTGCCTCTCGCCGTCGTCTATTTCGTCGAGGTACCATCAACGTTTCACTTTACCCTTTTCGGGATCTTGAATTGCGGAAATACGCTGTTCGTGTACTTGGCCATGATGCACCTCGCCACGAGTAAATACTACGCGTCCATTGTCACGACTTTCGTGTCTGTCATAGGCGGAATCTTTGCATGGATACTCGTCGAATGTCTGGGCGTCAAACTTCCGCTTTGGCTGTGTTCGCTCGTCGATAAAACGGTAGGTAAAATTTTCGATAGCGGCGTAGGTAATGGTAGATCGGCGAGAGGGAAAGCGATAGTAAGGTTTGGAATCGGGAACCGTTCGGCAGCGGCTCAAGCCGAACAAAGAAGGAGGCGAGGAAGGGAAGGAGACGGAGGCCCGTTTGTTCTGGATGAGAATTCCGTCAATACGCTCGTTTCCATGGGTTTCAGCGAGCAGCGAGTAAAACAAACGTTGCACGTGACGAATAACAACATCGAAGCGGCGATGAACATGCTGTTAAACGAAAATTAGTCATCATCATTAGCTAGTGCTTAGTCTGCGTGTAGTAATAATTAAATGTATCTTATTAAAGTAGATGTCGTTGATCGTTCGTTACTATGAATCTATTTTACCAACCACGGTAAAAAACTCGTCGTCGTCGAATTCGAGGATGCGACGCCGGCTAAACTGCGAGACGGAAAAGTCGATTCAGCGTGACGACGATGATCCAGGAACCCAAGGAACGTTCTCCTCGTCTCCGCGCAGCACTCCTCTTCTGCTAGACTACTCGTACCGCTATTGTTATTCGTATTGCCGTATCCTCTCCTTCCACCTTCTTCTTCTTCTTCGTGAGCGTTCTGAATCGTCGCCGGTGAAGTTTCGGTCACTAAACCTTGTCGTTGTTTGTGTTTTGGTACTTTCGAGCAGACGACGTATAATCGACCGCGTCGTTTGACTATCCTGCACGCCTCGCACAATCGTTTGATGGCCGTTCGAACTTTCATCTTTCTTTTTATCTTTTTATCTTTCTTTCTTTCTTTCTTTCTGTTGTTGTTGTTGTCGTCTGTGTAAACGACGTGCGGCGAGTCTATTTGGAGATGATTTGGACTGACGACGAGTAAAAAAAAAAGTGCTTCGTCATCAAAAATCGACTCTCCTCACAATAACAAAGAACACGAAGACAAACGAAGAATCGTAAACCATGATGAATACCATCGCTTTATCCCAAACATCTTTAACACCTTTAAAATGCAAATCCTCCCTATCCTCCTCCTCTGTGTTGAAGGCGAGAAAGTCTTCGACGACGACGACGACGAAGTGTATCAACAACAATTATAATAAAATGTCATCAACTACCAAGGAGGAAGATATTACCCTGGTCATCGAACAACAAAACCAAAAGTCTTTGTCGTCGTCGTCGTTGCAATCAAAGTTTGCTCGCGCCGCGGTAGGAGCTTCTCTCGCGCTCTCTCTCGCGTTATCGCCAACGTCTGCTGCGCTCGCCGCGAATGGTCTCCCCGACGAGGAGGTGAAAGTGTTGTGCGATGCCGAGTGCGTCAAGTCTTTAGATTCTATTGAGATGGTGACTACGCCGAGCGGTTTGCAGTATAAAGACATCATCGTCGGAGACGGTGAAATGCCACCGATTGGATTCCAAGTCGTCGCGGATTACGTCGCCATGAACGAGAAAGGATTAATTTTTGATAACTCAGTAGAGAAGGGTAAACCAAACGATATCAGATTGACGGGTGACCCGGAAAGCGCGACGGTTATCGTCGGTTTGGATGAAGGCTTACTGAGCATGAGGTCGGGAGGATTGCGAAGGTTGTACATTCCAGGCGATTTGGCATTCCCGAAAGGTTTAGCGTCGGCACCGGGCAGACCGAAGATTCCTCCGAATTCGCCGGTTATGTTCGATGTGAAACTCTTATACATTCCTGGACTAGACTGAAAAATAATTTAATCACACACCGTATTTGCATTTAATTACAAAGCTGCTATATTTAATTGGTACCAAATGAAAACTCGTATCTTATTGTAGATATTGAATTCAATTACATCGCTGTTGCGTTTTATCGAACGACAACTCCAATTCTACTTTGCCATCGTGACCGATGAACACAGTATCGAATTTATCTTTCGTTACGCTGTGCATAGCAAATCCGTGAAAAGTATTCTTCGCATCGAGAGTTTCAATTGGTCGTTTGTCATTATCTACGAGATGGTGAAGTTCATAACCTCCTATTCCGTTTGTAATGTAATGCGTCAGCTTATTCTTGCCGTTAAAATCGTCTCTTTGTGTACACGCGTGTTGGGCCGTGTGATCGTGGCCGTTGAGGTACACATCTACGTCGGAATTTTCAAGGAGAACTCGCAACGCCTCTCGTGTCGACGACTCACCCGGATACGCCACGTTGTCGTGTGCAAATCTGGAACTAGCCGAGATTATAGGTCTATGAGCCGTAACAACTCTCCATCGGTACTTTCCGTGTCCTCTTTCGAGCACTCGTTTTAGCCAGTTGAATTGTTCTTCGCCCGCTTCGGCAGAGGCGAAATCGCCGAGCTGGTCTTCGAACCGTCGTTTCTCTTTACCTGCAAGCAAGCCTTCTAACCCCACCCAATCTACTACAATTAACTGCATCTCGTCGCTAATATTATCGCTATCGCTAGTGCTACTTCCACCCCCTATTCTAAACTCTTTGTGATAATAAGGAGTTTTGGCTTTGCCCAGATGCCAAAGGTAGTTTTTCGCCGAGTGGTAATCAATCTGAGCTTGGACGTTGCCGCAATGGTCGTGGTCACCAAGACTCGCAAACCACCTCGTCGAGCGCAAACTACTATTATTCTTCAAATAAACTTGTTCGTATTTATAGTCCCATTGTCTGTCTTCCAGAGAACCAACGCCCGCGCCGTAGAAGTTATCCCCTAGAGTGGCCACAAACTGTGGTTGCACATTCTCGGCCAATAGTTTCATTTGCTGCGCGACGGCCATTTGCGCAGATCCTGGAAAGTTTTTGCCACCATCAATACCATCAATACCACGAACGCCCCAATCGCCGATGGTGTAAAATATGAGATTACTGTCGCTACTGCTCCTATGACCGTATCTTTCCTTTAAATCCTCAAATTGATTATTGTCTCTTAACTTCTTCCCTTCCCCTACTTCTTCTTCCTCAGGAATCGTGAACGAGGAAGAGAAGGATGATATCGCAACCAGCACGCATATAAAGAAGAGCAGATGTACGCATCTTCGACGTTTTACACCAATCATCGAATAAGAAGAGATGGAGAGATAGATAGAGTGAAGAAGAAAACGTGGTTTTGTGCAGTTTGTGTTTCCTAAAATAACGAGGTGGGCTCTGTCTGTCGATTTTTTCTATTGTACTGTACCCGTACTTGTATACGAGGTAAAAAATCTCTAATTGAAGGAATTAATAATCGTCTCCACGAGTCAACACTTCTTTCCTCGTTGGTCGCAGCAATATCGTGTGCTCGTATTGCGCGACGTAGGAGCCAGTTTTATCCACCAGCGGCGGGTATTCAGCGATGATCCCGTTGGAAACAAGATTTTTCAAAGCGCCTAAATATCGGGTCTCGCCAATCCTGTCCAAGTATCGTCGACAGAAAGCGAGCGTCCCAAACTCTCTCTGTATGGTATTAAGTAGCTTTTTAGCCGTAGGCAAGCGCAACGGCACGTGACCAACGTCAAAGTTTTTCATATAATGCGAACATTCTCCAGCCTCGCGAACGTACCTGTGAGTTCGTTATATTTCAAAAAAGAGAAACGCCTGTCAGCTTAAACGCACGAGAGAAAAGAAAGGTAGGAAGAAAGATGTTCCAGTGCAAGGAGGCTCTGCATATATCGGGATTTCCGCCTGCCCATACGGGTAGCAGAGATATGCAAAGTACTATGAGACTGAAAAAGTGTAATGTAAGGACAAAACCAGGCGAAGTCATGAAAGAAAAACTCTTCGTTTGACTTCGCGAGTTTCATGGCGCCTCGAAAGGAAAACTCGCACATCGCAGCCTGTGTATGTCCAAATCTACTTCGCAATTTTTGCGAAGTAACGATAACTAGAGAAAAACCATGGAGAAAAAACAAAACAAAAACAATATGAGCAATAATAAATAAACGTACCCTTCGCCTGTGCTTCCGAACGTTTCGATGGCGTAAAATTCCCCTTCTTCCATTTTCGTTGCCTCGCCGCCTTTCACGATGGGAACGGATTTCCCTGCATGAATTTGATACGGTGCGATTGAATGACCGTTCAGATTTCTGCAGCATTTCACTTCAAACTGCTTCCCGCGAATATCTACACTGTGTGATTCCATAACCTCTTGAATAGCCTCGCCAATATCGCATAAACGTACGTCGATCCCGGATTGTTTAATTCCTTCGTCCGTCGCTTCTTTCACCGCTAATAGTAACTCGTCGTAATCTGGAACGAACGTCTTTGTGAACGCGCAATCTATAATTCTCCCGTTAATTTGTGTCCCAAAATCAAATTTAATTACGTCGTTCACGTCGATGATAGTTTCGTCACCCCCGTTTGGCGTCCAATGCGCGGCTATGTGGTTTTGCGAGCACCCGGTTGGAAAAGCAACGCCGCACTCTAAACCTTTCGCGTTTAACAGCTTCCTCACTGAATTTTCCAACGTCTCACACACGTCAATCATTTTCATTCCCGGTTTCACCCACTCTTGAATGTATTTTCTCACTTCTCTGTGTACTTCAGCGCATTGCCTCGCGTTATCGTACATGTCCAACTCCAATCTTTCCAACTCCCTCTTCTCCTCGGAATCCAATCGCCAGGACGTTTTCCCGTTATTATCTTGATACTCTTGGATTTCCCCTTCCGGGAAGCCGTTTGGAAAGAGTTCAGTCACTGGTACCGTCGGTGGTGCCGTTTGTTCTTTCGCCGCACCCGCGGGTGTGTATTTCACTCCGTTCCCACCAGAGGAAGATTTCTTCTTCTTCTTCTTCTTTTTCTTCTTTCCTGCTGCTGCGGCGTCCGATGCATTTATTTTTACTTCTTCTTCTTCTTCGTTATCGTTATCGTTATCGTTATCGTCGTCGTCTCCATCTTCTTTCTTCTCGCGATGGTTATCGTTCAAGTTCAGATTCTCAATCTTCTCTTTCACTTCATCTTCTTTGTCTTCTTCTTCTTCCTTTTTACCTCCCATATTCTAATCTTTGTCTTCTTATTTTTAGGGGTGTCACCGTTTTGTTTTGTGGTTGTTTGTGTGTTGTTGTGAGAGAAAAAAAACGGAAAAAGGAGAAAAGGAACGAAAACATCTCTTCAGATTAGCAGACGCACATTCCTCGAAAGAAAGAAAGAAAGAAAAAATGTCTTCTGCGACGAAGGCGTTGGAAAAGCTCGCGCAAAAGAAGCGAAGAGAAAGCGAGATGAAGAAAATTCAGAAAGAGAGGGAAGAAGCGGCAAAGAAATCCTCGTGTTGCGGGGGAGGTCATATGGAGGGAAAAGAAATAGATTCGGATTATAATTCGAGCGATGAGGAAGTGGAACTAAGAGACGAGGATTCCTCGGATGACGATGACGACGACGACGAGAATCAAGGAGCGATTAAAGTAGGCCGTAAGCGCGTTTCTTTGGGATCTAAGAAAGACAAGTTAATTTTTGGCATCAAACCGTTGCCTTTCTTCTTTCTGTGCTTATTCATGTTTGTTCCCGTTTTCACCTTCTTGGACAAGTTCTTCAAGTTTTCGCAACCGAGTGGACCGAACGCGTATTCACACATACGAACGCCGAAACAACAAGAATGGTATATGAAAATCAAAGCGTATTACGAGGACGTAAATCCAGCGAAATTGGGAGAAGTTCCGCGGTTGTTGGCAAAATACAAAGGACGAGAGGAAAAGTTGTACAAAGCGCTCCGGAAGAAGTACGAAAAGAACTACGACCCGCACAAGACGAGAGAGGAGTTTTAATGTACTCGTATGTAGTAAGATATTGTATTTAATTAGGATAGATAAAATCTAGTGTTGCTAAAGTCATTGTGTAGCGGATTATATCCTGTCTTTGTTTCGCACGCGCCTCGTTCGCTATATTTCTCCATGAACTCTTTCGTCGTGAGGTGTATTCCTTTGTTTTCGTTGAGTAGTTTCAACGTATCAAAACATGTTGGAAAGAAAACGTCAGAACTTCCAACGACACCCTCTAAATATGAATTTCTATCGTAAGTTTTACCACCGGTACCCTGAGAAGCGACGACGGGCGCGTTTAATCCATCCATTTTCGCCTCGGGAAGCGCGTCGAAATCTGCGAACACCAACCGATGCCCGGGAACGAATTCACGCAAGTTTTGCAAAGCAAAACTACAGCCAGTAGGAAGGTAAATAGTTTGATTTCTGGTCAAATCCGCGGTTGAACTCACGTCGCGCTTTTTAAACATGCGCTTTACAGCATCGCTCAAGTGCGTCCAAATTGGAAGACTTTTACGAACCTCGACGACTTTATCGAGCACTCGTTTAATCTCCTCGTCCGTAATCGGTTCGTAAAATTCGACCCGGTCTTTCCCTTCTCGTTCGCGCTTCACTCTCGCCTGCATCCAATCACCAGTTTTCACACTCATGATGACTTTATCGTGCACTAAATTATCTAATATTTCAAAGCCTAAAACGAAGCAGTTCTCGGTTGAGCCGTCCATGTGTTTTTGCACGATTTCCCGCCAACTCTCCTCTGTGTTTTTGCATTTCTGCATCGTCACGTCCACTGGTTTCCTCGTGCGGCGCCACACGTTTTCATGTTTAGCTTTCAAAATTGCGTCATGTTGCATCGACAAAGAAACTTCGCTCACATCAACTGAGCAATATTTCATGGATTCGTATATCTGAGGTTCGTTCGCTCGAAGGTAATTCAATATACCGACGGCGGCTGTTCCTGCACCACCACCGAGTTCTATCACTTTCAACGAAGCCGTGTGGTTCTTCTTTGTCTCTTCAATTAAATACCTCGCAATGGCATTCGCGTAGTGTGGCTTGAAAATTTCCACCGGCGTTAACCACTGTTTACCTAATTGAGTCCATTTTTGAGCGAGCGTTTCGGTGTATTCCTCTTTGTCTGCCATCAAATGAAAAGGCAGTGAGGCTTCCCCGCTATCAACACCAATTTTCCCAATCGGAGACTGTCCGTTTTGATTGAAATACCCTGTCGACTTGTCGTACAAGCATCTGCGCAAATAGTCTCTCAATAACTCGCCCCTGTTTGCCTCGTTTAATTCTCTCGTCGTCGTCGTCGTCGTTCTCGTCGTCGTTGTTTTCCTCTTCGCGTTGTTTTCTTTTCGTGTTGTCGTCGTTACGTTTTGATGACTATTAGAGGCCATGAATTTCCTCGTTAAGTATCGAACGCGTTTGGAGACGCGCAGCAGCAGCATCTCCTTCGGTTTTTCTCTTTCTCTGAATGCGCGGGCTACCGCATGGCTTCGAATACTTCTTCTTCTTTTGTGAAGTTGTTGTTACGTATTAGGTGATTTCTAATGTTTATGAGGAATATCGCGAAGGACGAAGAAGAGAAAAGGTGAGAAAATGGTTTCATCGTTTCAAGCTTTCAACTATGGTTTTACGTACTACAACTTACTTCTCCTTAAGTCTATTTTTGCTACGGTTTCTAAATGAACTTCATCCGGGCCATCGGCAATACGGAGCGTTCGCGCGCCGGCGTATAATCGAGCTAAAGGTGAATCTTGACTCACGCCTTCTCCGCCAAAGAGTTGGATGCACCGATCGATAACCGAACACGCCACGTTGGGAGCAGAAATTTTACACGCCGCCACTGCACTTCTCGCGCGCGAATCTTTTATGCCTAGCTGATCCAAAACGTGCGCTGCATACAAAGTGAGTAAGCGTGCTCCATCTACTTCAACTCTACAATTTCCTAATACGTTCAGAACGTTTGAGTTTTCGGATAACGGTTTACCAAACGCGACTCGAGATTTCACACGGGCATAGGTGACGTCTAAACTTCGTTCGGCCATACCTACCAAGCGCATGCAATGATGTAATCGTCCAGGTCCTAAACGACCTTGCGCAATGGCGAATCCAGCACCTTCGCGTGCTAAGAGAGATTCCTTTACATCGACGACAACATTATCGAATATGACCTCGGCGTGACCGTGTGGAGCGTCATCATAACCAAAGACTAAAAGCGGACGAACGACTTTCACTTTATGATTGTTTAGCATTGGAACGAGAACCATGGACTGCTGCTCGTGTTGCGGACCCGTTGTTTTTGTCTTGCCCATAAATATAGCAATCGCACACCTCGGATCGCACGCACCGCTCGTCCACCATTTTCGACCATTCACGACGTATTGCGTGCCGTTCGTGCTTTTCGCAATGGAACTTTCAATGTTCGTGGCATCTGAGGACGCTACCGCTGGTTCAGTCATTGCAAAGCACGACCGGATATCGCCCATTAAAAGCGGTAACAACCACCTCTCTTGTTGCTCTTTCGTTCCATAGCGCAACAACACCTCCATGTTCCCGGTATCTGGCGCCGAACAGTTGAAAATTTCAGACGCCCAGGGGACTTTACCCATCTCCCGGGCCAAATGCGCGTATTCCAAGTTTGTCAGACCCGGTCCTTTGTACAACGCTTCGTCGTTGCCGCGAGCATTTGTAATCTTAATTAACGCTGCCGAATCTAAGGGCAACCACAGGTTCCACAATCCTTTTGCCTTCGCTTTCTTCTTCAATTCCTCCATTAGGGGATGCACAGACCATCGCTCGTTTGTCGTCGCATGTCTTTCAAAAACTTCCTCGGCATCGTACACGTGCTCACTCATAAACGCTCTGAGTTTTTCTAACAACATCATGCACTTTTCACTAGGTTCATAACCACCTTTAATCTCTTGCCTTGGAACTTTTGAAGCACCTCCTTGGACGACTACAACGTACGCGCGTTTGGCGAAGACTTCTACCAACGAACCCGCCTGTCGTGCGTTTCTAGAAGACGCATTTCCGGCGACCGCTCGGGCACGAACACCGGCTAAAATAGCCATGCCACGAAACATTGACAAGGCAACGTAGAACTTCCACTTTGAGCTTCCGCAGATATTCGGTAAACGCGCGTGTTGCGCCCAGATATTGCAGTATTGCTTCTCGGTAGGTACTCCTGCCGGCACTTGATTCGAATCGCCGAAGGAAGGATAAAACTCTAATCCGGGAGGTAAATAATATGGTAAGCAATTATACGCCACGTCCGCGTGCGGACAACCAACGGTAGACAATTCCCAATCTAGTACCGCGAGAACATCATCCGATCGTTCGTCATAGATCAAATTATCTAAACGATAATCGCCGTGGATTATTCGGTCGCTCACTTCCTCGCCGTCCTTGGGACAATTCGCATCCAACCACGCGACTAACTTCATGACGACTTCTTTTTCCGGTGTTTCTACCAACTTATTCGTAATACTTTTTTCGTATTGTCCGAACCATCTTTTCAGCGTTCGTCTCGAGTAACTTCCACTGGAGATGTTTCCGAAGGAAGTCAATCCCAGCTCGCGAATGTCGAACGAGTGCAAAGCGCCTAACGTTTTCGCCATGTTTTCGTATATTCTTGTCTTCCGTTCCTCTCTCGTAATGACTGGTAATTTCGGTTGTAAATATATCGTGCCTTGCACAAAGTCCATGATATAAAACGGCGTGCCTAAAATTGAACTATCTTCGCACAACAGAATCATCCTCGGGACTGGAAAGTTGGGGTGTTTTCTCTTCAACGCAAGCTGTACCTGAAATTCTCTCTCCACCGCGTGTGCGCTCGATAAAATATTCCCACCCGGTTTCTTCCGCAAAACGTATGATTTCAACGTCCCATCTGTCATTTCAACGAGCAATTTGTACGTCGGATTCGATTGACCGTGACTGAACTGCGAAAGCTTTCGGATTGTTTTTATCCGTCGTCCAAATTCCTCGTCACCGCCTCTTTTTCTTTCCTGTCGCAAATAGTTCAGAAGACGTTTCTTCTCTCGCTCCATGTTGTTCTCGTTCTTCTGAACGTGAGAATCGTTCGGAACCTCCACGGTGGCAAAGTCAGTGCGGACAGACATCTCGTGTTGCTGCTGCTACTGCTGCTCCGTTTTTAGGTTGTTGTGCGCTTGTCTGAGAGAGGGAAAAAGAGTAGAGAAATGGAAGGGGTGATGAAAAACAAAAAACAAGAGGAGTGCGTCTTCAAAGCGGCGTTGCGGCAACGCGCACGTGTCATTGCAATGAGCTTTTAGGATGGCATATGGTACGTGATATTATTAATTATTAAGCTGCTCTGTTCTCATCTTCCTAAATACTTATTCTTCGGTGAAGAAGGTGTATGCCAGACCGCCGAGAAGTGTTGCTATCGGCAAACCTCCGAAAAACCCACTATTGTTCTTTTTTGCCTTGGTCGTTGCGGGTGACTTTTTGTTCGCCGCGGCGGGTCGCTTCGTCTCTTTCTTACTCGCAGCCTCTTTCTTTTGTTTAAAAGTGGTTGGCTTCGCCGCCGTGTTTGCCGGCGCAGCAGCTTTCTTTGCCGGTGCACTTGTGGCCTTTTTCGCAGGCGCAGCTACCGTCTTCTTTGCCGCCGGTGCGGCCTTGACTACATTAGCCGTTTTCTTCGGAGCAGATGCTACTTTTGCCGCCTGCTTCGCCGGTGATGTTGCAGATGCAGCTGCTTTCTTAGATGGTGCCGGCGCCGCCGCCGACGCTCCTTGCTTCTTCTCTTTGAACGTCGTCGACTTTATCTTCGGCGCGGCGGTTGGCGCTGCCGCTTTCACGGCCGGCGCTTTCTTAAATGTCGGTTTGTACGTCAACGCGGCAGGCTTCGATGATTTTTTCACCACAGTCTTGGCAGAAGATGTCGAAACTTTCTTCGTCTTTGTCTTCTTTGCGGAAGTGGTTGCAGTCGCTTGGCGTTTCGCGGCGGGAGTAGTCGCGGTTGATTTCTTCTTCGCCGCCGCGGTAGCAGGTGAAGCAGGTGAAGATTTCTTTTTCGGAGCACCAACTGATCGCTTTTTCGTGGCCACCGTCCTTTGACTCTTGGCGCTTCCTTTACTTTTCGCACTCGCCGTTGATTTCTTCGCCGCGAGTTTTGCCGCTCGCTTTTCTTTGAACGTCTTCGGCTCCAATTCTTTGGCCTCGATTTCCGCCTTGAGCCTATTTTTCGGAATCGGCGACGCTTTCAATCGTTGCACGCGGAACGCCTGTTCTTTTCGCGCAGCAATGACTTCTCTCTCCGCTCGCTTCTTCTTCTCGGCGAGAGCGACGGCTTCTCTTTCCGCTTTTTCGCTCGCTAACTGCTCCTGTTTCTTCGCTTGCTCGGCGCGCGCGCGTTGCGCTTGCTCCTCTTTCTTTCGCTGTTTCTCCAAGTCAGCCTCGGTCGGTTTCGTTTCGACCGGAGCTGCTTCGGACGCAGGAGTTGGTGCATCTACCGCCGGTGCGCTGCTCGGTTCCGCGACAGCAGCACTACTCTCGCCCTTCAACTCCGGCGCCTTTTCGCCTCCACCGACTTGTTGCGCAGCGTCGTATTGTGCTTCAACACTCGTCGGAGCAGCATCGACGGCTACTTCGTCCGCGTACGCGAGAATATTCGAGGAGGAGGAAGCAAACATTGAAGACGCAAAGATAACCGCGCTCGTTGCCGCGGCCATTCCCTTCATGTGACTCTCCTCGCTCGTCTTCGTCTTCTCTCCGTCTCGACGAGAAGAAGCGAATGCGGCGATACGTCGTCGATTGGTAGTAATCTTTTTCGTCACAACATCATTGTTCTTCTTCTTCGAAGACAAGACGGACGTATTCGTTGCGCCGTGGTGATATTGCGCGTGCAACATTTTGATCGACCTCGTTCGTTCTGCGTGTGGACCTGTGT
>Ga0209095_1001475_pt1 | contig 12559 bp, 8 predicted proteins | sample COGITO_mtgs_1104_3_FD_184795 | JGI IMG/M metagenome (GOLD analysis project Ga0209095, IMG submission 184795) | Pelagic marine microbial communities from North Sea - COGITO_mtgs_110404 (SPAdes) (version 2) | ecosystem: Environmental > Aquatic > Marine > Epipelagic ... | reverse complement strand
GCTTATGCACCTGAGGATACGCTGCTGCATCACCTTTTGCATCAGCGGTCCTTGCTCAATGGCTAAGTCTTTGTCCATTTCTGCCAGATCGTCTTCCAAGTTTTTGATATTCATTTGCTGCTGCTTTGTTCTCGATCGCTGCTCCTCAGTTTCAACTTTAACTTTCTTGAGCTTCTCCGTGAGTCGCATTTTCAACTCCTCGACCTCGAAGACTTGTTCCTTCTCGTGGACCAGCGCACTGCTCATTTCGTCCTTGTCGGTAGTCTTTGCCTCTTGGAGCTGCTCCTCGATTTGCACGAGCAGTTTCTCGATGGCATCGAATTCCTTCTTTTGTTCGTGGTACTTTTCTATAGTCAATTCAATTTTCTCCTCAAGCTTGATTCGATCCGCCCTCATACGAATGCACCCAGCCGTGATGCGCTCCAACATGATCACCTCACCCATCGAAGCTGTGGTGTCGATCAGCCTCGCCTTGAGATCTTCCATTGACGTGTAGGCTCCCTCCATTCTGACCTTAAGTTCGCTAGTCAGCATGTCGGCCTTCTCTTTGAACCGCTGAGCGTACATCACATTGTACATGCGTTCATAGCTAACTTGGATGCCTCTGTAGGACCTCGCCTGGCGGACCTTATCGCCGATTACAATGCACTTAAGCATCGCTTGCTCGAACAGAACCCTGCTGTTATCGTAGTCTCCTTTGCCCAAATATCCTTCCCCCAGCCCCATAAACGCAGCTGCCCACTCAACGTCGCTCTCTATTTCCTCCGCCAACGATCGTTGGCGATCATAATTTAAAATCGCTCTGTCCCAATTTCGCATGGCGAGCTGGACCCTCCCCTTCCGCCCATAAATAAGAGCTAGCACCTTCACATCTGGATTCTCCGGGTCGTCCTCGCTGCGCATTTGCTGCAGCTGCTTGTCGAAGCACCTGTCTGCTTCAACATACTTGCGTATGTTGAAAAATGCGTCCCCCTGGATCAAGTGGGCAAGGTCTCGAGAGTAGCTGCCCAACGTGTGGCCCAACTCACTCTCGTGGAAGTGAATATTTCCCTCGAGTTCCCTTCGCTGCTTGTTGCTATATTTCCCAAGTGTTGTCTCTTTTCCAATCTCGGTAAGCGTAACTAGCACATCGGCCATATCTTTAATGTTCTCAAGCCTGTTCCGTTCGCTGTGGATGAGCATCTTCCCGCCAGCCCCAATCACTTTATACTTGTCTTCCAAGTTCCCCTGTTCCTCGGCATGTTTTCCGTACTTCCACTTGTGCAACGCGGCATTTAGATAGCGCGTCGACTGGTCTCCCCACACTTTCATCATGACATTCCTCACTCGAACTCTAGTTGCGGCGTTGTCGGCCCATCGTTCGAAGAACTGTTGCTTCATCATTAGCGGATCGGCAGCAAACTGACCGTGAAATTTCTCTGTTCGCTTGGCTTGATTCTCGAAATTTTTGTAGGCGGCCCGTCGAATTTTCAAGGATTCTATCTTCTTGAGTTTCAAATTACTCATGGTAGCTTTCAGGCGATCCCCTTGAATTATCTCGTTTTTCCACCCTGCGATGGATCCTTGGGCGTTCTCGAGCTCTACAGTCAAGTCTTCGATCAGCTTCTGAACGGTAAAACGTTGGTCAGTTCCGTGTATAACATCACTGTTAATGTCTTCCCCCTTGAAGGTACTCGCCCGGTCCATTTCTCCTTGGAGAGCAATTATTCGCTCTTGCATGTGACCCATCTGGTAGGTTAGATAGCTCCTGTTGGAGACGGCATCGACCTTTCTTTGCTCACACTCCTCAATTTCCTTCTCGAGGGTCTCGATTCGGTACAAGAATTGTTTCTTCCGCCTGATGAATCCTGGCTGCATGCTCTCGTAGATCTCATCATCAGTCATATTGTGGTGCTCATCTACCTTTCCTCCTACGCCTCTCGTGAATTGAGCACCAAATTTCAACTTATTCCATTTCTTCTTCGCTCCGGCTTTGTCGCCACCAAAGATGTCACCATCGACTTCCTCCTCGGGAAGTTCGTGCAGCTCTGCCTCTAATCTACCCAGATAATCGAGTTTCTCTTCCCTTTGCACAAAACCCTGGTGAAAATCGGTATCAATATAGTCTCCTTCTGTTCGTCGTACGCGTTGAATCTCCTTCTGTAGGAGCTGCCGACGAGTAGATTCGAGTGTAACGAGGCTGGGATGTTTTACCACTTCTGATTCAAGACCGGCGGCACTTATAGCTCGTAGCTCAAAATTCTTGAACTCCGTTTCGCCTCTCAGATCAATCATGCTGTGATAAGTCTGGGGACCTTCGAGGTCAATCACGTGGTCGATCTCTTCATACTTCTCCGAATCGGTCTTTACGCCGACGCCTTGTTCATCTTTTAGGCTCACTTCCGTGTAAGTCAGGATGTAGTTGACCACTGGCGCACCACCGCAGTTGAAAGGCTCGCTCCATTTGAACGCGATAACACTGCTAGTGAGCTTGATGTTCTCAAAGTAGAGCGGCATGGTAGGAGGCTTGAACTTTTTAGTAGTGACTGGGTCTAGCGGGGCAGAGAAAGGTCCCCAGTCGATCTTGTTACGGCACCTTATCACAATGTCACTGTACTCGGTCTCGCCGCTTAAGTTCTCAATAGTAAAACCATATGTTGCAACAGCATGTCGCTTTACATAGCGCGACGTCACGATTGCCGGCATAGCCTCGTATTCTCGAGTCTCTCGCTTTCCGATGCGTTGCACAACACATTTCTTGTAGTTAATCTCGTATTCATAGACCTTGCAGCCTCCGTCCAAAATAGGCGGCTCCCACTTCAGCTGAATTGAGTCGTGATTTACCAAACCAACTTCTATCTTTCGCGGCTTTTGGGGAGCCATCAATGAAATTAAAGACCCTTCGGCGCCCTCCTTTTCCCCAAGAAACTTTGCCCTGCAGAATCGAATAGAATATTGAGGGGTTAGTGGAGTGAGACGACGTGGTTGATGCCGAGGGAATGAATGATGAAGCGAAATTTATTTACCTCTCCTCGCATTTTTTTTGATGCTTCGTTATAGTCTTTGAGGTGAATTTCTTTCCACAAAGAGGGCAGAAGACCTCTTCCATATTGGCGCCTTGGATGGCACTTGCAAGGGATGCTTCATCATTCTCCTTGGCCTTCTTTTCCGCCTCCTCATCATCGGCGACATTATCGTCGCCCACAGCAGAACAGTATAGACTGTGCGAGAGCAACAGATGTTTGACAAATTTTTCATTGCACTTCAAGCAGCGCCCAAACTCCTGCTTGACATCCTTACTGAAAGCGCTTCTGATGCCGTTGTCGACATCCTTGTCAGCATCATGAGTCTTCGGCGGACCATCTTTTATGATTTTTTTGAGATTCATAAGCCGCTTTTCATACGTCGAAACGGCGTCAATCTTTTCCCTTCCTCTTCCTCCCGTATGATCCAGATCTTTTCGAAGAGTTGACAGCGTGTTGCTTACTGTGTACTGCTGGGAAACTGCTGAAAGGAATTTGCGATTCTCATTGTTGTAGGAGGCAAGTGAAAGGAGCATTTGGCCATGGTGTTTCTTCTCCGCGTCAAGTAGTTTTTTCGAAGGCTTCTTAGCACCACTGTCCTTTTTAAGTAAAAAGGGAAGGTACTTTGCGTCTTCCTCACTCATGGACTTCTTCTCCTCACTTGTCTCATGCTCAGATGATATTCCTAGGCGTTCTTCCCTGCGGGCTAAAATGCGTTTGCGAAGCTCCTTTGCACGGGGGTGATTCGATACGATATTACCATCTTTGTCAAATTCGTGGTTAGGGGGAGGCTTACCACGGGCAGCGTTGGCGTCCAGTTTTGCTTTGGTGTTGGCATTCAGAGTGGGAGATAAAGCGTCGCTTTCAGAGCGATTAGAATCTGGAGGCGGCATCAGGCCTATATATAGATCTTTTAGGTCATGATGAAACGAATAGAAGCGCTTAAAAAGGCAGTTGATGACAATTAATTCATTCAAAGTTCAGATCACAACCCACAAAACTCGACCCTCTCTCGAACTCCGAACTCGGAGCAGAACTTTCACGTACGCGGAAATCTTCCTTTATCATAATTAAAACCCCCAACCAAGGATCTCAGAGTGGTGTGCTCCCGACAGCTTGCTTTACTTTGAACGGAATCCTCACCTGGACACCAACTGTTGAGGGATCTTCTCTTCTCCCAATTATTTTCAGGCTACCTTCTTCCTATCTTACTGAACGATGTTCGGCGGCGCAAGCGACAAGCAGACAAAGAAGCTCCAAAAGTCAACGTTGAGCCGCATAATAAAGTCGGGCTACTTGACAAAGCGAGCCAAGTCTGGGAAGGCTTCTTACTCCAAGCGTTACTTTGCTCTTTCAGAGAGCACCCTTACTTACTTCCTGGACCACAAGCACACGGATATTCCAAAGGGCGATCTCATGCTTGACGAAGGTTGCAAAGTGATAGTACCAGAGGAAAGTGTCTTCGATTTCGGTTTGGAGGTCCAGACAAACAACGAGAGTTTGTTGCTAGGATGTGCAGATGAAAAGGAGCAGGCTGATTGGAAGGAGAAGATTGAAAGGGCCGTGGGAAACATCCAAGGGCGCTGCAGGGGGGTACTGTGGAAGGGTGGTAGATTTGGAAGGGAGAGTTCTTGGTTCTTCATGTTGCACAGCGACGGGATTACCTACCACACCAACCAGCACAAGACGAGCCAGATTTTGGGTTTGCGCAAGTTCAGCAAGAAAACTACTGTCGAATCACTCGAAAATAATTACTTTGTTATCAAGACGAACCTAAGGGATCAGAAAGTCTGGAAGCTGCGTGCTAAAACCACGGAGGAGTGCGACAACTGGGTGACTTGCATCCAGGATGTTGTCTCAAAACTTGGCTTTTGCGAAATCGATTACTTAGACAAGTCTGCCGACCAGCTGTCGACCGATTGCATGAAGAGTGGATTCCTGTCAATCAGGCCAAAACAGGGCGGGACCGACTGGCTCGACAGATACTATTTTCTTAAGGAGAACAAGGTGTACCAATTCCAGGATAGTGACAGCGTACAGCCAGCGAACATTTACGTGTTATCCCCCAACTGCAGTGTCTTTGAAACGAAGTTGAAGAAAGACAGTTTCGAGCTTGTCACTAACAGCAGGGTGTTACATTTTCAGGGAGCAAGTACTGATGATACCAAGGCGTGGATTACGGTACTGCGCCAGGCCATTGGCGAGTCAAAACACGAACAGATGGATCCGCTTTTGGAGGCGGCGAAAAAACAAAAGAACGTTTTTTACGACGTAACCTTTGAGACTAAGAAGCCGCTTGGGCTCGTCCTAGAGCGAAGCGCCAACTGGGCGCTGGTGAAGATCGCGAACCAGGACTCTACCCACGTAACAGTCGGAAGCGCGTTGAATACAGTGAATGACGACAGTGTCGTTCTTAACGATTACAACGATACGATTAAACTTCTGACTGCCTGGTCTCCGCCGCTTAAGCTTGGCTTCAGGTTGGCCCCAGAAAAGAAGGGATGGGTTACAAAGCAAGGCAGGGGCAGGAAGACCAAGAGAAAGAACTGGAAACCAAGGTACTTTGTATTGGCGGAGGGGCGGCTTAGTTATTACAGCGATAGCGGCCCTGATGCAGAGCTGAAAGGGGTCGTCCATCTCATGGGTAGCGCAGTGAGTCTTGTTCCTAGGAGCGAGACAGGACAGTACTTTTGCTTCAAGATTGTTAGCGGCATCACGGGAATAGTGATGCAAGGACTGACTGTGGACGACATGATGGAGTGGGCGGTCACCATATATCATGCAATTGCTGTGGCAAATGGCGGTGGATTTATCCTCGATGTGGAGAGGGAGAATCAAAGTACAAGAATAAAGGAGGAGAAAGCGAAAGCCGAAATGAGGGAGAAGGAAGTAGAATTGCAATTTGCCCAGGATGAGCACGTCAAAAGCCTTGCAATTGTGGAGAAAGCGGTCGAGGAGGAAGAAGAAGCCAAGCTGTTTAGGGAAGAATTAGAAAAGAACGGGGGTGGCGAGGAAAACATTTTGTCGGCGAAAAAAGCTGAGGAGAAGGCGGGCGCAAACGCAAGAATTGCGTTTGCCAAGCAACAGAGCTGTAGATTGGAGGTCGACGAAATCAAGGAGTATGTAGAGAATATTGGATCAGAAATCGCTGCATTGGAGTTTGAAGGCGGCGAGACTGGGGCCAATGCGGCTAGAGACGAAGTCGAGGGGCGGACTGTTGACTTGGAGGACGAGGGGATCGCGACGACTGCGAACGGGGAAGAAGGGGACGACCAATTAATCGGGGAGGAGGAGGACGAACCCACGGAATGGCAGGCGTATTGGAACGTGACCCATTGTGTCTGGTACTACTACAACATTCACACGAACGAAACCAGCTGGGAAAGACCACTGGGAGTCGAAATCACTGTCAACCAGCCAGAGGTCTGGGAACCCACTGAAGACGACGAGGGAAATACTGTTCCAGAGGGAACAAGAAAGAAGACGATGAGTTTAGCCATGAGCATGGAGGTGATGGAGAGGGAAGTATCTTTGTGTAAGACTTCTAGGGGAAAGAGCAGTTTTGGAGGGGTTTCGGAGAGTGGAGAGGTCTGGGAGAGTGGAGACAACGACGTTGAGGCCGATGAGACTTATGCGGAACCTGAGGAGCCTGAAGTTCGTGAGGTCGTTGGGTCGGAAGTTAGAACTGAGACAGAAGCGGGAGTTGAAGTTGAGGTCAATGCGGCGGATATCGAAGTTGAGATCGATGCAATCGGTGCCGAGGTAGGAACGGATGTTGATGCAGCTGGGGGAGCCGAGTATGGAACCGAGTATGAAGCCGAGTATGGAGATGAAGTCGGAACCGTAGAGACCGAGGCCGGATCCGAAACCGGAGCCGGTGCTGAGGTGGTGCAAGAAGAGCAAATAATGACGCCTTCCCCGTCTGTGCCATTTGCCGAAGATACGGAAACACCGACCCCCCCCTCGAGCGCTAGTCGCTCCCCTGGAGTATCTTTTTCGACCGAGAGTTCCGGAGGCGAATCCCTCCCACATGTACCACCGCAATCATCGCCAGGAGCATCGGATCTAGATAATGGCCGGGAATCTTCACTTTCCCTGGGCATCGAGAAACAACCCTCTATGCCAAAAACTGCTTTTCACCCCCCTTCTTTGCATACTGAACAGTCAACTATTATCCGAACCAACCAAATTAATGACGCGTTCGGTCTTGACCGTACGCAAAGTGGAATGATCCGACCAGAACCGCCTACCGATTATCTCAGAGCGGCCTTGGATAGGAATAAATCAACCAGGGAAGGGTTAACCACCGGGGAAGAGGGTGAACTGGTTGCCGCGGATGCTGCATCGAATAGGCGTGCTTCGAGAAGGCGCAGCACTGTGCCAATCGTACCTCCACCGATCACTCTACCCCCACAACTCGAGGAGGAGCTTGGGGGAGACGAGAGCGACGAGGAAGAGGGCTTGGGTGCGGTTGGAGAGATGGGAAGCACTCCACCCTCAAATATTATGCTTCCCGTGGGACTCATGGCGGAAATGTCCCTGAGAACACTAAACAAGAGTATTCCGAAGAGAAGGGGAGACGCCAATGACGACGAAGACGATGATGACGAGGAAGAAATGGAGGGGGGGGTAAGAAGAGAGCAGCATGTGCTTAAGGGGCAGTACCAACAGTATCTCCTCACTACTGATACCCACGATGACGCCCACATTCCCTCGCTCACTGATGAACAGCTCACTGCAATTTTCGAAACGGTCGACCATGGCGCGAATAAAGGTAACCTCAATCCTATGCTTTTTGGTACCCTAATCCGAGCAGTAACGAGCAATTCGCTGCAGTTGTACGACGAGATGAATTTTTTCGCAAAATTCAATACCAGTGGGGATGGTGTGATCGATTTAGGGGAATGGATCAACGGTGTGAGGACACACGAAAAAGAGCACGGTAGAAACGAACTATTCTACAAAGGTCTCATCAATTACCACGAAAGCGCCGCTTTCACTTTGTAAATATGAAAGTGGGGTGTTGTTAAAGTGTTTTACTTAGTTTGCACAAAATTGTGCGTTTGAAAAAACTTGAGAAATGAATGTTTGCTTTGCTGCTTTGCCAACAAAAAACTTTTCCCCCCCTCTTTTACTATTTCCTTCTTCTTTTCTAATTCTTACTCGACGACGTCGAACAAGTTAGGGCAATGCCGTCCTTTGTAGTGTCCCACAACCTTCTCGGCCACCTCGCAGACGTTGCCCACACTGAAACCGAATTTTTCGAAAAGTTTTGCTGCCGGAGCACTGGCCCCAAATCTGTTCATTGCCACCTGCGCGTGGCTCCACTTATTCCAGCCGTGGGGACTGCTCGCCTCGACGCTGACGCACGGGACAATTCCGTTGAGGAAAACTCCTTTTTTGTACTCAGCAGTGTGTGTGTTAAAGATGTCCATGCAGAACATGCTCACAACACGAGTCTTGACCCCCTTTTGTCCGAGCGCCTTAGCGGCATCAATGCACAGGCCCACCTCACTTCCACTAGCCACCAACACAAGTCCCACATCTTCATCCCGTCCCTCTTGATGGATAACATACGCACCCTTCAGGCACTTGTCAATCCCACTTCCCGGCATGTTCGGGAGTGTCTGACGAGAAAGGCAAATAACCGAGGGCGTCTCTGCGCACTCCATGCCAACCTTGTAGGCAGCGGAAACTTCGTTAGCATCGCAAGGGCGCATAACGTTGACGTTTGGCATGCTCCTTAAGCTCTCGAGCATCTCAACTGGCTGATGTGTCGGCCCATCCTCCCCAAGCCCAATGCTGTCATGAGTCATGATGTACAGGACACCGAATTTACTGAGGGCAGAGACTCGAATGGCACCGAGGGCGTAGCCGGCAAAGTTGAGGAAACTGGCGCAGTAGGGACGGCATCCACCATAGGCGAACATGCCGTTGCATATCGCGGCCATGGCATGTTCGCGAACGCCAAAACGGAGGTAGCGGCCCTGTTTGGTTGGGGTTGGGGTTGGGGTTAGAGTTAGAGTTAGAGTAGGGATTTGTTTGGGTTGGGGTGGGAGCGAAACGAGCAACCGTTGGGTGATTGATTGATTGATTGATTGATTGATTGATTGATTGATTGATTGATTGATTGATTGATTGATTGATTGATTGATTGATTGATTGATTGATTGATTGATTGATTGATTGATTGATTGATTGATGTTAGCGAGGTATTATTCGTGAGGCGGTTCTATCTAAGTTTGTGTAAGCTCACCTCCGGGGTCGCCTTCTGAAAGTCAACAGCACCGTCAAAACAAGTCAAGTTCGAGGGAGTGAGGTCAGCGCTGCCACCAACAAGTTCGGGACAGATGCTCGCAATGCAGTTAAGGACTCCCTGCGAACTCTTCCTCGTCGCAACATCCTTGTCCGTCCCAGCGACAAAGGACGGCAGACTCCCAACGAACCCATCGGGCAACCCAAATTCGAACCTTCTCTTCAGTTCGGCTGCCTTGTCCGGCTCAGCCTTGGCGTACTCAACCCAAAGTGTGCCCCACTGGCTCTTCTTCATTTCTTGCTTAATCGCAACCTCCTTGTAGTATTCCTTCACCTCAGGGGGGATGACGAATGTCTTCGCGGGATCCATCCCGTAAAATTCTTTCGTCTTCTTCATATCGTCCGCCCCCAGAGGAGCTCCGTGAGCCTTGGCGGTTCCGGCCTTACTGCTTCCGGCCCCAATTACAGTTTTCACCGCAATGATCGAAGGCTTTCCGTCCTCCGCCTGGGCCGCCTTGACGGCCTTGTCGAGGGCACTAAGATCATTCACGTCGTCAACGGAGAGAACCTGCCAGCCGTAGGCAAGGAAGCGAGCCCGGACGTCCTCGGTGAAGGAGAGAGACGTCGAACCGTCAATGGTGATCTCATTGTCATCCCAGAAAAGGATCAATTTTCCGAGGCCCAAATGACCAGCGAGAGAGCAGGCCTCGGAGGTTACGCCCTCCTGCAGGCATCCGTCGCCACAAATGCAATAAGTCGTGTTGTTAATGATTTTGTGATTCTGGGTGTTGAAGGTGGCAGCGAGGTGGCGCTCGGCAATGGCCATTCCCACAGCGTTGGAGAGACCCTGGCCCAAAGGACCGGTGCAAACTTCAACTCCGGGGGTCATAAAGTTCTCTGGGTGGCCAGGGGTGATGCTCCCAAGTTGGCGGAAATTTTTGCAATCATCCAAACTAACCGCATAACCAGAGAGGTGAAGCATGCAGTACTGAAGAGCACATCCGTGCCCGTTGGACAAAACGAAGCGGTCACGGTTCCACCACTCGGGCGTTGACGGAGAAAAGTCCATCACCGAAGAGAAGAGCTTGTGGGCCAAGGGAGCAAGACCCATGGGAGCTCCAGGGTGCCCAGACTTTGCTGCCTCAACCATGTCAGCGCTAAACATCCGGATTGTGTTAATGGATGTTGCGTGAAGCGCGTCCGACGCGCCATCAGTCTTCTGTTTCTTGGCTGTACAGTTAGTTTAAAAGATGGGGTGGGGGGATGCGTACAGAGGGAGGGGAGAACAGGGGAGTAAAATAAAATGGGGCCAAAAACAGTTTCGATGGCGGTGCATTTTACAATGTGTTAGAAATGTTCCGGAAGAAAAAATGTTGCGCCAGAACGACACAGAAAGTATTGGTGTTACCTGCAGGCATTTTCCGCTAAATGGTTTTTAAATAACTCGCTGATTGCTTTGTGAGTGATTCGTGGGTCCCGTTCGTTCTGCAAAAAATGCTAAATGGATTAGCGCAACAGTCTTTACAGATTATTTTGCATTGAACGGTCGTCAGGACGCATCAAATAAATTGTGCTCACCATAGCTACAGCGAACGCCAATACTTGTCGGACCCCTTTTCACGTGACTATAAACTAAAAACGTCCTCCGAGTATCCTTGGTTCATTCCGCTCATTTTAGTAGTTTAGGATGAACGGTAACACATCAGACACTCCTTGGACGGTAATCATTGCATTATGCGCCAAGTTTGCCCCCGTCTTTTCTTCTGCACTGTCAGTTTCTTCCCTTTCTACTGTCCTTAGGTTATCCTCTTCTCCCCACTTAACTCTCAACATCCCACTACTCCCTTACACATCGCAAGCGCTCAACTGCTTCGCTTGGGCACTATATGGCTTACTGAAAATGGAACTTTCGATAATAATACCGAATATAGGAGGCTGTGTGTTGGGGATTCTCTACACTGTAGTTTTCCTGCGGCATTACGCGCAACAGCGGGAGAAAACCATGCGAGAAAATCCCGTGCTTCCTGGTACTGTCGGAGACCATATATACGGTGGTGAGCTGTGTGCAGCATTTTTAACAATGTGCTATTTCATTCTCTCGAAAGAAATGGCTCTGACTGTAATAGGATTCATTGCAGTGGCTATAAACATTGTTCTCTTTGCCTCGCCCCTTGCAGCTGCGAGGGAGATTGTTGCGAAGAAGGACGCAAGCTCGATACAAATACCTTTTGTTACTGTGATGGTGGGGAATACGTTCTGTTGGACGGTTTATGGAATATATGGGCTTGAGACGGTGAGATTGTGTGTGTGAGATTGTGTTCTACGCGACGCGACGCGAAGCGACGTGCTTTGTTGTTGTTGTGTAATGTCCCCAACTAGTGATCCTCTAACCTACTACTCTCCGTCGCATTCCTGCAGGACGCATATATTGTTGTACCGAATGCCATAGGATTGATATTGGGAATCGTAAATTTTATTCTTCTCTTCATGTATGGCAAGCGAGGAAACGGCGGTGGTGGTGGTAATTCTAAAGGATATGATGATAATGATGATGATGATTATGTAGGGGGTGTAGATTTGGACAGAAACGAAGAAGAGCACGAGTTACTCGACCTTGAAAGCAGTGAAATAGTGTCCCTCCGCCACACAAACATTGCAAAGGCACGCTCAGTGGTAGATTAATAAAACGGCAAGGAGAAAAGGGAAACAAAAATTGCTGCTTTACTTTTTCTTGCTGATCTCTTCTGCCCGTCTACGCTCCTTAAATTTTCGATCTCTCTCAAGCACTGTTTGACAAAATTCCAGCAACTCATTGTCACGACCATCACCATCATCCATCGAAATCTTCTCCACCATCTTCTCCATTATTCTCAAAAATCCCTTGTGTAAAGGCTGCTGCTGTCTCTTCAAATGAAGTTTCATCTTCTTCCCTAAAAGCGAGATCAACAATTTGAAAATGTTCGTATCCGAATGGACTATGGTCTTGGCGACCTCTTCGGATTCAGCGCAGACAGAAATAATCGCCCCCGCACTGCGAAACACGGGTTCTCGCCACCTTTTCACCTTCACTTCCCCGTCGTGATCGGCAAACAGTTCGATGACGTCGATGAGAATTCGGGCTGCACCGAGGGATATTGCGAGGGTACTGTTGCCGTTGTGGTTCGAGCTGTGCAGGACATTTCTGTAGAATGCCGTCGTGAGAGTCAGGAGGGTGGAGTGGTGACGGATATATATATTATCCCCTTTGTCACACCCGTCGTCCGTCGCAGTAGCCTCATCAACATTATCGAATCTCTCCCCCC
>Ga0209095_1001416_pt1 | contig 12850 bp, 8 predicted proteins | sample COGITO_mtgs_1104_3_FD_184795 | JGI IMG/M metagenome (GOLD analysis project Ga0209095, IMG submission 184795) | Pelagic marine microbial communities from North Sea - COGITO_mtgs_110404 (SPAdes) (version 2) | ecosystem: Environmental > Aquatic > Marine > Epipelagic ... | reverse complement strand
GTTGCTATAACACGTTCGGAACTTCGGCCAGAAACTCAAACTTCATCCTCACACTCCCTGCAACCCCCACCATTGCAACAATCACGACAATCGCAACACTTCTAAAAATAGGCGAACAAAAAGCAGAAACTTAACAAAAGTGGCGAATTTGCCATGAAGGACCTCACAAGCGATTGCATCCCTTCGCTCACCGATATTCAGACTATTGATGATGAGATGAAGGATCTGAGGAAAAAGCTGAGGTTGGCAAAGAGGAGAAACAGCACTCTGAAGTTCACAATGGAGCACGTCGAGAAAACACTCGGATCGGCGGAGAAGGGGGAGCAGGAAATCACTGATGCGGTCACTGGATCGGAAGACCTTTATGAGCGGGTCAGTGCTGTAGTAATGGGCAAGGAGGGGCTTGAGCAGCTCAAGAGCGAGAGCAAGAGTTTGGTCGCTGACATGGGCAAGAGCAAGATGCAGGACATCGAGAACCAAAAGCCGAAGTCACTCGAGGAGAAGTTCTCGAAAACTAAGGCAACAATTCAGGTGAGAGCGAGCGTGGCACCCTTTTGATTAGGATGGCATTCTGGACACACTTGGCATGGCACGCTGGACATTTCGTGTGACTTGATTGACAATCCGCACTGTATGGTTAATGATCCAGCTAACCTTCTCCATTTACTCGTCGATACCAATTTCCCATCATCACAGACACAGAGCGCCAGGGATATCACAAATTTGACAAGCATCTTGAAGCGATAATATGGTGGTGGTAACGACCAACGAAAAAGATGACCTTGTGACTGTGGACAGGGTTTGTTTTCTTCTGTGAGCAAAAGCTCTTGTTCTCGTGTAATATGCTATTTATGATTTAATAACAATGAAAATAACAAAAATTGACAATTTGCTGACCCCAAACTCCCCCAACCTTCCACATCTACAAATCTCCATCATCTTGACAAACCGCCCCGCTGAACACAGGCCATCAAATTACTCAAGGCAACGTCCATCTTATCTCCATCTTCTTCGTTATTGTGCAAAACCTGCAAGACAGCATTGCGCTGAACGGTGCAAATCGTTTTGCCCGCGCACAAAGCGAGACCTAAACTTGCCTGAGCACACTCGGAGTCATTTTTACATTTGTCCACCGCTTTCTGCTCTTTTTTACATTCCTTTTTGATCTTATTCATCTTGACGGCGAGATCTTGCAGCTGATTTTCAGAAAGATCCGATTTCATCGCTGACAATTCCTCTTTTGTGGCATTAGTTTCATTTTGGTCCTTGTCTTTGGCTGCGCTCTTAATAATACCCTCCCAAGTCTTCATGCTTTCCCCCTTTTGCTTCTTCAGACCCTCGGAAGGAAAAAACTCCAAAGGTTCGAATTTTGTTTTCCCTATGGCCCGTGCCAACGGCATGATCATTCCGCGACCGATCACCCCGGGCCAGAAACCGCTGACACTATCTAAGATGGCAGGGCGAACATCGACCAAAATTGAGTTAATCTTTCCTCTGTCATCCTTGTTGACCATACCACTGCCCTCAGCGTGATTCGCCTTGTCCTCGTCGACATAATAATCAATGACATAGCGCTGTGTTCTTCCTCCTTCAGTCTGAACGGTCCAATCATGGCGGTCAAATGGGAGGGGGTGCCCCAAAAAAGTAGATTTGAAATAAGCTACATGCGTAAAGAGGTGTTAGCTGACATCAGCTGGCGCGATAATTTACACCCAAACAATTTCTTACCTTTTGGGCTGATATCTGTTGGCCTTCCAATAAATTTAAGAAGCCTAGGGCTTTCAGATCTTTCTCTATCACTGCTATTGGCAAAGCAGTTCAAACTCACAACATCCTCCCACTCGAGGACCTTACTCCATGTGCTCTCATTCATATTGTTGTGAATGGCCACGACGACGTCCATTTCCTTCTCTGCGGTGCCCGCGACCTTTCCCTTTCGATTCAAACTATTCCAAAACATTTGGGGACTAGGGTATGTCCAGGTCGACGAGGTAGATGTGCCACTCTGAATCAAAGTGGATCAAAGTGAGGGAAAGTAGTTGATCAAAGTTAGCAAAGTGATCGAAATTAACTAATCAATGCCTCAAATACCGCTTACCACCATCTGCCGAATGCGCCTGAACACACAAGCACTCACCTCATTACCCTTCGGAATGCTCGACTGAACGCGTGTAGTGGAAAGCTTCATATTCTGGTTTGCATTCGGCAGTTCGTTCTCTGCCTGCCGAGTGTTCGGAAGTCCATTGATAATTGGCTGACTATAAACGTTATACTCCCCCGTCCCCTTCACGGGGCACTCAGGCTTGGTGTGTTCTGTAGAGCTCGAAGAGGATTGCTGACCAGATATTGACGGTGGGGCTGATGGCTTCACAGGACAGAGAGATCGGAGGCCAAGACCAGTAGGGTGGTTTGGAGGCTTCTTCAGTGGCGCAGTAGGTGTATTTATAGCAGCCGGGGGTGATGAAGCTTGTGAAGAAGATGATGAGCCCATATTTTCCGGAGGATTTAGCGGTGTGTGATGATGGTCCCGCAATTAAAAATTGTGGTTTGTGTGCGAGAGAGATAGCAATGCTCACGATTTAGGGGTTTTTAGAACGATTCAAAAAGGAAGTGAGACAGAAGACAGATTTTTTGTTTTTATGAAGTTCTTGGCTCACGAACGCGATCCAAACTTCAAAAAGCTCCCCTCAACGAAATTTGTTTGATAAACTTTAACTTCCCAGCAAATAAATTGCAAAAGTCTTCTTTTCACCACCCACTTTACAACGACTACCACTACTTTTTTCATTAAGTTTTTCAGTGTCACCCTTACAAGGAGGCCCTCCATCCGTTCAAAATGCCAAAGTAGTAAGCACGCTTTTCTCGGTCTGACATGATGTCAACAAATCCCTTGAAATCCGTCGCCTGTGGGCATAGTTATTTGCTGTTAGATTTCATCCGAATCTGCCCCGTCCACAAGCAGGTGGGAGTGCCTGAACTTACCGCATCAATGAAGTTGACAAATACGTTGATTTGCTTATGCAAGCTGTCTGGGTCATCATCATCATCTTCAATTTCTGCTCCCTTCTTGAGAAGTTCCTCAAAGATAGCCATATCAACGCCAAGGCTTGTCACGGCCTCTTCTAGCTGGTGATTCACTAGACTTTCAAATTCGCCATGAAGCCTTGTCCACTCCAGCTCATACTCTTCATGGGCATCCTTTCCCTTATTTAAGATAAATTTGTTCTCGTTTTCTTCCATCCACTCTTGCCACATGCTAATCTTATCTTCTGCAACGCACGCTTTGACGATCGCGCAGAGGACGTTGGCTCCATTGTGCTCAAGTTCGGCATGAACATCTCCTGCTTGGAAATCATTCACACTCATCTTTCTTGAGGTTGGCAACAATGTTTCTATTCACTACCTTCAAAAAGTCGATATTATCAGCTAAGCGGGTCTTTAAAAGGACTTTATACAGGATATAGATCAAGAAAATAGATATTGAAAACAATCCTCTTTTTTTTGGATTTTTCAATTTTCCGCACTTTTTTTAAAAGAAGGAACCTCCCCATTGATCGAAATAAAACGAGGCAGTCTTTCCCAACAACCAACATAAGACTAAGTACCCCTCCTGAACAGTGAAACTTCTCAACTCCCCCCCTACTCTTTTGCCACCACTTTGCAAACTTGAAACGTATTCGCCTTATTTACCCCCCCCCAACCCTGTTAATTCTTCCCTAGCACCACCTTTAAGCACGAAACGATGTCTACTGATGCTGAGCGCCTGATTGAATTAGAGCAGGAGCTGCTAGACGCATATGAGCAGCTTGATGAGCGTGATAGGGAGTTGGAGGACCTCCGGGAAGGGGGCCCTTCGGCGTCCTCTGGAGGCGGTCGCACTGGCGAGGATAGCGAGAAGAATGCCGAGGAAAGGGAGCGTCTCATCAGCGATCTTGAGAAATACCGCGAAGAACTAATGGAATCCAAGGATCTTATTGCTGATTTGCAGGCAAACCTATCTGAGACAAAAATTACCCAGGAAACTCTGCAAGCGGATAAAAAGGCGTTGGCAGAGCAAGTAGAAGGACAGAAAAAGATCATGAACCAGCAGAAGTCAAAGTTCGCCGCGCTGACCAAGGAAAGCGATGCAGCGAAGAAGCAGCAAAAAGATGGTTCTGGTCAGCAGTACCAGCTGGAGTTGGAGAACCAGCGATTGAGAGCTCATGTGACTGAGTTGGAGGAGAACGAGGCAGAGCTAGTCGGTAAGTGCTCTTTTGATCTCCCTTTAACTATCGAACCATCACTGACCATATCTTTTGTCCCCTTTCCCTCTTTAACCCTTTCAACTCTTTCAACCCCAACCCAACTCCAATCTCAACCACAATTTTGCAGCCGAACTGGAAATGACCAGTATGGAACGTGGCGAGCTAGAAAAATCGAACGAGGAAATGCTTGCGAAGGCCGATCTCCTGCAAACAGAATTAGACGAGAAGAGCAACCGTCTTAACCAGCTCGAAGAAGATTACGAGTCTCTCTCTCTTAAAGTTGAAGCCGAGAATGACGCCCAGCAGGAATGGGAGGAGAAAGCGTCGAAGAAGGCCGAAGCACACCGCAAAGAGCGCGCAAAGCTCTTGGACAATTTGGAGATCGAGAAAAACAAGAATCGTCAGTACGAAAGCACAATTGCCTCTCTCAAGGACACTACGCAGCAGGGAGAGATGATTAAACAAGTGGACACCCTGAAAGCAGAGATCAACAGCTACCGATCGGAGCTCGAAGCATCCCTCGTAGATAAGGAACAGCTAGAGATTGACCTTGAGGGTGTCTATCGTGCATTGGAGGACGCCAACGAACGCCAGGAGGAGCGTCTGATGGAGGCCATCGCGAAGGAACGCCACCAGCTTAAGCAACTCGAGGTCCAGGTGAAGGAGGCAAAGCGCAACGAAACTGAAGCCCGCTCCCGTTATGCGGAGCTCGAGGCCGAGAAAGACGAGATTGAGGGGCGCTTGAACCAAGCTGAGGACTGGAATGCCGTGTACGAGGAGGGGCATGGCTTGAAAGATGCTGTTCGTTACCAGAAAAAGCTTAAGGCAGACCTCAAGCGCCGTGACCATGACATTGCCTCCCTCAGTGAGCGGCTTGGCGTAGAGATGGACAAACGCAAAGCTCTAGAGACTGCCTGCCAGATGCTGAAAGAAAAAGCTGGTCTCGACCGCGACTTTGCCTTCGACGATTCCGAGATCAAAGCGGCGATGGAAGGCGATGCAGCCCGCCTCCAGGCTGAGAACAAAGAGCTCTCAAATCAGATTGACATGCTTGAACACGATCGTCTCAAACTCATGAAACAGCTGAGGGACAATGCTGCGAGCATTGGGGAAAAGGGAATCCGGTTCTGGGGGCTGTCGGCCGGTCAGCTGATGAAGGTGACTGAATTTGCAACCAACCTTCGTGATGGTGTAACAACTCTCCCTCTCGATGATCAATCCCTCGAACTCCTCTCTAAGGTGAACGAGCTTGAACTCACGGTCAAAACCGACAAACTCACAATTGAGCGCCTCGAGCGTGAGATTAGCGGCTTAGACAGTAACTACACTACCAACTCTGCTTCACTTAACCCAGAGATACTCGCAATGAAAGAGCTTCTCGAGCAATTGCAACAAGACAATAAGCAGCTCCGTGACACTATTTTGAATAATCATAGTTCAAGTGCCTTTCAGTCGGTTGCCACAAACAACAACAGACTCACAATGACAGCTCAGATTCGCCAGAATATCGAGACAGTCCTCCAGGAACCTGTCGCAGAGATGAATCCTATTGCTGAGGCGCAACTTACCCGCCTACACTCTGCTTATGAGGAGATGTCCGACGAGGTAAAACATCTCAAGAAGCAAGTCGAGAGAGCCGCTAATAGCCAATCGACTAATGCTGATGTCGCAAGACTTTCAGCAGAGGTAGCGAAGATGATCAACCTCGCCCATCCCAATGGTGTCCCTGGTACCTCTGAGAACAATAATGGGACCCAAACACCAGCCCATTATGGTACTACTACTCAGACTCCTAACACAGTCTCTTTCGGCCATACGACCAAATTCCCTTTGAAAACACCCTCTACACCTGGGGGCCAACAAATGCTCTCTAAACAGCTCTCCGCTCTCTCCCTCCCACCTGAGGAGTGGGCAGAGGAAGTCCGTGAGCTGAACGGCCAGCTCGTCGAATGTCTGGAGCAACTCGCTGACAGAGAAAAAGAACTTGACGACCACGAGGAGCTCCTCCGCCGCTACGAGGGTCATCTTGGAGCCATGAGGCAGCAGACTGCATTGCTCTACAAAGAACACATGGAGCACTCAGAAAGCGCCAAAAGTACAGAGAAGCGCCTCAACACCGCTATTGACGAGCTACGCTCTGAGCGCGACTCTCTTGTTCTCCGCGTTCAGCGTTACCAGGAACTTGCTGACCTTGAAGAGAAAGAATCCACCAACCCCTCCTCTATACACAAGGCAATTCGAGATCTGACTCGCCGGGTCACGGTCCACGAGGTTAACGAGCAAAAGTTAGCTCGCAAATATGGCTCTCTGCAAGGTCAGCTCCAAGTCGAGGCTGAGTCTCGCGTGCGTGCTGAGAACAATCTCATCGAGGCCGAGGAGCACACTCGCAAGCGTATCCTTTATCTAGAACAATACAAGGCCCATAGCATCCAGCTCACAGAGCGTCTACAGCGTCAACTCGACAAAAGCGTGCCAGAGGCCGAGCACAATAAGAGTCAACGAGAGTTGGAAATGCTTCGGGAGGACTACCTAGATCTCTTGCACAAGGAGGCTGACGTTCGTCTCCGACTGACCGAACAAAAAGAACTTCCACGAAAAGTTAAACGCTACCAGCACAAGGCTGACGAACTGGAATTGGCACTGACTCGAGCCAATAGCAACTGCGCCGCAATCAGCGAAGAACTGGAACACCAGAAGATGCTCACAGCTATGGCCAGCTCATCTAACCACAACCAGGACATCAACACGCTCGTTCAGGAGGCTGCACGGTTCCGTGGCGAGGCTGCCCGCCTCGAACTAGAGTTCAAGAGCGCTGACGCGACCGTCAAGAAGCTCACCCAACGTACCATGGAGATTAGTAGCGAGAACGACTCGCTGAGAGAGCGCCTAAGAATCAGTGACAGTCACGAGCGCCATGGCAGATCACTCGCCGAGGCAGCCCGCCGCAAATTGCTCGAAATCCAAGCCAAGTATGACAAGGGCCTAACAGCAGCCGAGGCAACAGAGCTTCTCGAGAAGCAGGAGTTCTTAATGTCGCGTGTTGAGAGCGTGACTAGGGAGGTGGAAAAATACAGGGAGTTGGCCGATTTGGCCTCGTCTCAGGCCGCTTCCCTTGAAGGTCAAAAGTCAGACCACGTACAGGAGCTCATGGAGCTCCAAGAAAGGTGCGCTGAGAAGGAATCCAACACAGACGATGATGCCATCATCGGGAGGTTGCAGCGTCAGTTGCTGGTCGCAAAGCAGGGATACAAAGATAGTATGCGCAAGATCGAGAACTACAAAAGCAACCTACGGAAAAAAGAAGCAATGAGCAGGATGTTTGAACAGCGCTTGGACAAGCGTGAAGAGGCGTTACACAAAGCTCGGGAGGAGTCTCGCACCCAGATTAGTAGCCTCAAGTCCGCGTTGAAGGAACTGGCTGCGAGTGGAGGCGACGCCGTCGCGTCTCTTGCCATTGCCAGCCAAGACATGGCTGGCATTGCCGCAGCTGCCAGCACTAACAAGAACCAGAGCATTTTGGAAAAAGCTAAAATCTTATCGGCGAAGGTTGCTTCTATAACTGAGGCCAGCGAGAAGCGGGAAGAAGAATTCAACGAGTGCGACGAGATGCGACGACGGCTGGAGTCTCAGGTTGCGGAGCTCAACACTGAGAAAGAAGTACTGGAACAGCTGGTGGCGGATGTTCAGACTGCTGCGGCTACGGACGTCAAGAGCGCAGTGGTTGCCAAGAGACTCATTGGACTAAGCGAGGAGCTCCGAAGCAACAAACTGGCTGCCCTTCAAGCAAGGAGGAATGTCCAGTCGTTGAGAGAGGAGAAGAGACACTTGGAGGGGATTATCAGCAGGCACGAGGATAGTATCGAAATGCTTGAGGAGGCCAAGGCAGAGGCAGAGACTAAGTCGCTTCTTAGTGCCACCGGGGCTGGCAGCGAGAACAACATCAATAATGCAGCTGACATCAATGATGTGCTTATGAGCACTCCCGGAGATGCCAAGTTGCTGCTCCAGCTCACGCCGGCAGGAAAGAACAATGCAAACAAGCTTGATCCTCTCGTGATTGATGAGAATGGTAAGGGTGGCTCTGGGCCCATCACTGAGTTGGACGAAGAAGACACTCTCGGAGTCGCTCAGGAGTTTGAAGATAGCCGTGCCCGTCGCCTCCGCAACAAGCTCGAGGAGATGGAAATCAATATGAACAATGTGAAAGAGGCCAAGAACGCGAGCGAGGAAACTTTACAAGAGTACATGAGTAGGTGCGAGGCACTGCAGAGGGATGTAGAGTACTACAAGGGGATGGCTGTTGCTGGAGGTGGTGACGGTGGTGGAATTGACAGCCCGCATAATAGTTCCAAGAATGGCGGAGGTGGCGGAAATGCGCAGTCCAATGCAAAGATGGCCGAGGCTGCACACGCTACTATCCTCTCTCTCAAGCAACTTCTCGCAGAAAAAAACCGCGTCATCGAAAGATATAAACGGAAACTTGCAGATAGTAAAGAGCTTTCCAGGAGGGAGACTGCTGCGGATAGGGCAGAGGTCGAGCGGCTTACTGACAAACTTTACAGCGAGAATGCTGATGCCATTGAAAAGCTCAGGAACGCTGTCACTAAGCTAGAGAGAGGCGGCGAGGGGAGCATCGGAGGAGGAGCGTTCGGAGGGGACTTTAAAGGAGGGCTGGTAGCGCAGGTTGAGGCGGCAAGGGAAAGGGCCGAGGCACGCTGCGGAGGAGCGTTGGAGGAAATGGAGAGGATGAAAGATGACATGGTTACGCTCGCAGCGCAGCTGCAGGACAGCGAGGAGAGGGTTCTTGAGGCGATGGAAGACAGGAGCGCCAGCAAGAAGATTGTTGAGCTTCAAAATCAGTTAAGAAGTAAGGAAGCCAAGATGAGCCAGCTCCGGCAGGCTGTCGTGAGGTTGAAGCAAGCCTTCATGGAGAGTGAGGAGGCGAGGGCGGCGGGAGAGATCTCTGCCAGACACAACAGAGTGGAAGGAGAGGGGGAGGCTAAGGAACTGCTTAAGGAGGAGGTCAGTGATATGAGGAGTCAGCTAAGCAGCCTGATCGAGGAAATGGCGGGGGCCAAACAGGCTTTAAGCGATGCAAAGTCAGCCAAAGAGAAGGCAGAGCGAGTTTTGAACAAGATCAAGAAGGAGAACGACAAATTAGAAGACGACGTTAGCAGGCTCGAAGGGGAACTTAGAGACAGCAGCGACAAGGTTGATGACGCTGTTAGGGAGAAGGAGGAGGCTTTAGGAAAGATGAGGAGGGCTGTAAGCAAGCTTAAGAGTAAGGTCGGAGAGGCTACCGAGACGGGGGCTGAGGACAAGGGAAGAATTAGTGAGCTTGAAAAAAGGATTATGGTACTCACCAGCCAGAACTTAGCCCTTAGGAGCGCTGCGGCGGGACAGAGACTTAAGTCCGAGAAAAAAGAGGAGGAAAAGGCACAGGAAAGTCCTGTGAGGGAGGTCAAGAGCCGGGGTGGTGTTGGAATGGTTGGCGGCGAGAGAAGCAGAAAAGATGTCGAGAAGAAGCTCCTCCGACGGGTCGAAATTTTGGAAAAGCGCCTTGAGGAGAAGAGTGCCGAGTGCGAAGCCGCTCTCGGAGCCTCCGAACAGGCCCGCAAACTCATGGATAAAGCTCTTAAAGAGAAAGAGAGCGCCAACAAGGGACGGGAGAAGGTTGAGCGCGAGATGAGGGGCGTAAGAAACAGTGGAATAGGTGACATCAACAGTTTGGAGGAGACGAGGGCGAAGCTGTTCGAGGTAGAGGAGGCCAACGTTAGGTTAAGGAGAATGGCGGAGCTTGAGCAGCCAAGAACAATCAGCCTACTTAAAAGAGAACTGGACGAATCGAAGGTCGACAAGAGCGATTTGGAGTACCAGCTCAAAATGATGAGCGACAGGATGAGGGCAAAGAAGGGTGGTGGCGAGGAAGGCGGACTCAAGGGCGAAGAGGCAGAATTTTTGAGGGAAGAGGCGCTGAGGGAGGAAGTAAATAGCTTGAAGCGGGCTAAGAGAAGCCTGGAGAGCAAATTGCTGGAGAGGGATAGCGACGCCATGGAGCTCAAGTTTGAACTCGAGCAAGGGGGAATTGACAAATCGAGGATGAGCAGACGGGTCAAAGAATTGGAGAGCGCACTAAACGCTAGCAGGAGAGTCAATGGCAGTGGAAGCGGCAGAGGAGAAGAAAAAAGCGGAGAGAGGGAGGCCGGAGGAAGGTTCAAGAGGGAGAGAGATCTTGAGGGCGTTGTCGATGCTCTCAAACGAGTAGTTGAGAAGCTCAAGGGGGAGAATGAACGACTCCGAAGAGGGGCAGCTGACAGCGTGAGAAGCGCAGAGGCCGATAGAAAGGCCAAAGACGCTACGAGAAAGGCTCAGGAGCTGATGGAGGAAAACAAGAGCTTGAGGACCAGGGCTCTGGCAGGCGATGAGGCAACCCAGAGACTTGCTCAGAGGCAAGACTTGGTGAATCAACTCAGGAGACAGATGAAGGGCAGAGATGAAGAGTTGAAAATACTTAATAGGAAGGTGGAGGAGGCGCAAAGAAGTAAAAGTTTGATGGTCGATGAAATGGAGCATAACAATAAAAGGACCAACCAGCTCGAGAGGAATTTATTGGAAGCTAGGAGGGATGCACCGGGCAGGGGAGTGGAAAGGATCGGAGACGAGGAAGCGGCGAGGAAAATTGAGGCGCTTAGGGGAGAGCTCAAAGAGCAGCACGAAGTGATAAAAACTCTCAGAGAGAGTGCCAGGGGCAGCGCTGGTGGTGGCGGTGGAGGGAAGGAAAGTTACGCCCTGCGGCAACAAATAGGTGACCTTAAGTCTCAGATCGCGGCGGTGAACAGAGACAAGGAACGCATACAGCGTCGCGCAGAGGCAATCGAGAAGGGGCAGCGTGGTGGTATGGGATCGATGGAAAGCCAACTATTGGGCGAAAACAAAAAACTAAAAGAACAAAATGCTGGGCTGGCCAAGGAGCTGCAAGCATTTGATCTAGATTTCTTCGAAGAGATTGAAGATCTAAAGTACAAGTACAATGAGGCTGTGTCAAGACTAAAACAGTACGAGCGGTGATGACGCGAAATTATGTGTGACTATGTTTTAAAAAGCTGTAGTACATTTGCAAACTACTTTTTCACTAGTGGCGTTATCTGGCTCACTGATAGCCTTCTGTATACTCCCCACTTTTTGTCTGCGAAGGCAGACACAGCGCTTATAGCATTTGTGCCCTTGTGCCACTGCTGCACTGCCTTGGTCCTAGTGCTGCTGACTTTAACCAACAAGCTGTGTTTTATATTTTCTGCGACTTCTCCATCCGCGAACTCAACATCATACGTCGGCTCACCGTTAATCTCCCCGAGATAATTCTTTACTACTGCATCGCACCTCAGCTTGCCCATTCCTGGGACAGGAGATTTCACAACGTCACCAATTTCAAGAACATCCCAATTGTTAACCTTCATGATATTTGTCCTTGGAACATGCTCTTGTACGTCCCCATCACCAAAATCAACGTCGTATTCATCGATACCTTCTGTCCCACTCTTCCCAATGACTATGCCTTCACAGTACAAAATATCCCCCCCTACACGGGCCTTGACCACATCGCCGATGTGAATAAGTCCGTCCCCGACCGGCAGCATGCTCTTTTCCCGCTTTTTTTGTCGGGTACGGGCGCGGTCAAGACCCCCCCGCCGCTGCGCCTGAAGCAGAACGGCGCTTTTGTGTTGTTTCTTCTTCTCCTTGTACTTTCCTCTGTCAATGTTTCCACGGTGGATCTTCTGCACTGCACTTACTGCTTTTACTTCCGTTTTGCGAGTATTGCGCTCAATCTTGCCACGCTGGACTGCCTGAAGTCTCGTTGCCGCACCTTCCATGACGATTCCATCTTTTTTTCTTTGAACATTTTTTTTGGCAATCTTGACCCTCTGCATAGATTGCAATTTTGTTGCTGCCCCTGTTTCTTCTTCCAACACCTTCTTCTGGTGCTCTTCTTTCTTCAGGTTGAACTCGCCCACAGACGATCGTCTTCGAGCGTGTGACTGCAGTCTTATAGCCGCATTGTTGTTCCTTGCAGCGATTTCATCTTCCCGCTGTTGTTTCAGCTTGGCCACTGTCTGACGAGACTGATTTCCTCTGTGAATCTTTTGTAACATTCCAGCAGCATTATCATCGCGTTCTTTGCGAAGTTTGTTTACTCGTAGTTTTGCGACGCTCGCTCGCCGGGATGATTGTAGTTTTGTCGCTGCATTGTCTTCATGCTGTTTGGTTTGTTTTAACATATCAGCTTCTTTCCTCCCTTTTCGACCCCTCTGAATACGAGCAATCGTACCAGCACCTTTCCACTCATCACGAAACTCGCTAAGGGTTTTTATAGCCAATTCATAGATCTGTGATTTACTCTCAAGTGTATGAGAGGGAGCAGAGGACAGTGCAGTCAACACTTCACGGTAACCTTGCAACAGTCCTGTGGAGTTAAGAAGTTCTTTCGGGTCAAATGCCGCGGACCTTGAACGCGTCATCCTTCAGGGATGATGACTTTCAACTAATTCAACAGATTCAGAGAGGAGAGAGTTAATTGAAAAAATGCCGTTTCACCGTTTCACGTTGGA
>Ga0209095_1001410_pt1 | contig 12874 bp, 10 predicted proteins | sample COGITO_mtgs_1104_3_FD_184795 | JGI IMG/M metagenome (GOLD analysis project Ga0209095, IMG submission 184795) | Pelagic marine microbial communities from North Sea - COGITO_mtgs_110404 (SPAdes) (version 2) | ecosystem: Environmental > Aquatic > Marine > Epipelagic ... | reverse complement strand
TCACTCTGCATTTTTCTGATAACACCTTGAAATTTCATGAAAATATTACTAATTTTAGTATTCTATAAATATATGAAAAAATGGTAAATCCTTTTATTAATACAGTAACCTCTTGGTTTCTAAAAAAACGGATTCATCAAATAGAATTGTTCTTAAAATATCCGAATGAAGTTCAAAACGAATTACTGTTAAAACTCATAACTACAGCTAAAAATACTTCAATCGGAAAACTATATGACTTTAATTCTATTAAGAGTTATAATGAGTTTAGCGAAAGAGTTCCTGTTACTACTTATGAAGAAATTTCAGGAATTATTGAAAGATCTAGAAAAGGAGAAAAAAATATTTTTTGGAACACAGAAATTAAATGGTTCGCTAAATCTAGTGGAACTACAAATTCTAAAAGTAAATTCATTCCTATTAGTCAGGAATCTTTAGATTATTGTCATTATGCTGCAAATAAAGATTTACTATGTCTGTACCTATCAAATAATGAAAACTCAAAATTGTTTGAAGGAAAAAATCTTCGGTTAGGCGGAAGTAAATCCACCTATGCTGAAAATGGCAGCATATATGGTGACCTCTCTGCAATTTTAATTGAAAATATGCCAATATGGGCAGATTTTAGTAGTACCCCGGCAAAAAAAGTTGCATTAATGAGTGATTGGGAATATAAAATGGACGCCATAATTAATGAAACAATAAAAGAAAATGTTACAAGTTTAGCAGGAGTTCCATCGTGGATGCTAACGCTACTAAATAGAACATTAGAGGTTACAAAAAAAAGTTCTATTAACGAAATTTGGCCTAATTTAGAAGTATATTTTCACGGAGGCGTTAGTTTTAATCCATATTTAAATCAGTACAATTCTGTACTCAAGTCTGAAAAAGTAAAATATTACGAAATATACAATGCATCAGAGGGGTTTTTTGCAGTTCAGGACTCTAACGATTCAAAAGACCTTTTATTGATGTTGGATTATGGAATATATTATGAATTTATTCCAATGGATGATTACCAAAACGAATTAATTATTAATCTATCTCAAGTAGAGCTAAATAAAAACTATGCAATTGTTATTACTACCAATGCAGGTCTTTGGAGATATAAAATTGGTGATACAATTCGATTTAAATCACTAAACCCATATAGGATAGTAGTGACAGGAAGAACAAAACATTTTATAAATGTATTTGGTGAAGAAGTTATAATTGAAAACAGTGACAATGCAATTAAAAATTTATGTAAGAAAAAGAATTTAGAAGTTGTTGAATATACAGTTGCTCCTGTTTATATGGATGGAAAGAAAAAAGGAAGACATCAATGGCTAATTGAATTCAAAAAATCTTCACCTAATATGCAAGATATTTCAAGTCTAATTGACGAACTTTTAAAATCAGAAAACTCAGATTACGAAGCAAAGAGATATAATAATATTTCTTTAGAAAAGCCAGAGATTATTTTAGGTAAAAAAGGAGTTTTTTACAAGTGGATGAAAAAAAGAAATAAGTTAGGAGGTCAAAATAAAATTCCGCGGCTATCTAATTCCAGAGAATATATTGAAGAGTTATTAAAACTCAATACTTAAGATGCTGCTTTTAATTTTTTTAAGCTAATCCTAGATAATTGCTTTTCTGCATAAGATTTAGTTACAACTAATTTCTTACTTGCTCCGCCCGGCATACTAAACATAGCGTCATTTAAAATTTCTTCACAAAGTGATCTTAAACCTCTAGCTCCTAAGTTATAGTCTATAGCTTTTTCAACAATATAATCTAACGCAGGCTCTCTAAACTGAAGATCGATATCATCCATTTCAAATAATTTTACAAATTGCTTAATTATTGCATTTTTTGGAGTAGTTAAAATAGCTCTAAGAGCATTTTTATCTAATGGATTCATGTAAGTAACTACAGGTAATCTTCCAATTATTTCAGGAATTAATCCAAAATCTTTTAAGTCTTTAGGATTAATGTATTGCAGTAAGTTTTCTTTCAAAATAACTTCTTCTTTTGAAGACTTATAGCCAATAGCAGCCATATTTAATCTTTTTGAAATAAACCTCTCTATTCCAGAGAACGCACCACCAGCAATAAATAAAATATTTTCAGTATTTACTTCAATAAATTTTTGATCTGGATGTTTTCTTCCACCTTTTGGAGGAACATTAACTATAGTCCCCTCTAGTAATTTAAGTAAAGCTTGTTGAACTCCTTCTCCAGAAACATCTCTTGTAATAGATGGATTATCACTTTTTCTTGCAATCTTATCTATTTCATCAATAAAAACAATTCCTCTCTCAGCTTTTTCTAAGTTGTAATCTGAAGCTTGTAATAGTCTTGTTAAAATACTTTCAACATCTTCTCCAACATACCCTGCTTCTGTTAAAACAGTTGCATCTACAATTGCCAATGGAACATCTAACATTTTAGCAATACTTTTTGCAATTAAGGTCTTCCCAGTTCCAGTTTGACCAACCATTATTATATTACTCTTTTGAATTTCTACATCATCAACTTGCTGATTTAATCTTTTGTAATGGTTGTATACAGATACAGATAGAATTTTTTTGGTAAAATCTTGACCAATTACATATTCATCTAAAAAGTTTTTAATCTCTTGAGGCTTTAGAAGTTTACTTTGTGAATCTTCAGGGTTATTTAAGTCTGATTTAGCTTCTTGAATTACAATACCATTAGCTTGCTCGATACATTGATCACATATATGTGCATCAATTCCAGCAATTAACAGTTCAGTTTCTACTTTTTTCTTTCCACAAAAAGAACATTGTAATTCAGATTTACTCATAGATAAATAAATTTAAGATCTCGTAAGAATTTCGTCAATCATACCATATTCTAAAGCTTTATCCGCTTTCATCCAGTAATCTCTGTCGCTATCCTTGTAAACTTTGTCATATTTTTGACCAGAGTGCTTACTAATAATTTTATATAATTCTTCTTTAAGAATTAATATTTCTCTTGCGGTTATTTCAATATCACTAGCTTGACCTTGAGCTCCACCTAAAGGTTGGTGAATCATGACTCTGGAGTGTGTTAATCCACTTCTCTTACCTTTCTCACCTGCACATAACAAAACAGCTCCCATAGATGCTGCCATCCCTGTACAAATAGTTGCTACATCAGGTTTTATCAATTGCATTGTATCGTATATACCAAGGCCAGCGTAAACACTACCTCCAGGTGAGTTTATATATATTTGAATATCTTTTGAAGAATCAGTGCTCTCTAAAAACAAAAGCTGTGCTTGAATTATGTTAGCTACTTGATCGTTTATTGCTGTCCCCATGAAAATTATTCTATCCATCATAAGTCTTGAGAATACGTCAAAAATAGCAATATTCATTTGTCTTTCTTCTATAATGTTAGGGGTTAGAGAACTAGGGTACATACTACTGATAATTTTATTGTAGTAAGTACTGTTAATCCCTTGATCTTTAATTGCAAACTTTTCAAACTCTTTAGAATAATCCATACGATTTAATAATTTATTTAAATATACTGATTTTAAAAATTAAGCTCCATAAACTTCTTTAACGAATTTTTCGTAAGAAAGTTTCTTAGCTTTTAAATTTACATTTTCTTTAAAAAAAGATAATATTTTTTGACTAGTTAGTTGCTCTGATATTCTTTTAACCTCATCTTGATTAGAAAGAACTCTAGTTACAATATCTTCCAATTCTTTATCACCAGGATTGGTTTGTCCGTATTGTAGCATTTGATTAATAATCATTTCTTTAGTGTAGGATTTAATATCATCCATGTTAACTTGAAGATTGTTTTCAGTAATAATTTTCCCTTCAATTAATTGATATCTCATACTTTTTTCAGACTTTTCATATTCAGCTTTAGCTTCTTCTAATGTGAGTTCTTTTTCTCCAGCTGTTCGCATCCATTTATGTAAAAAATCTGATGGTAAAACAAATTTAGTATTATCAATAAGATACTCCGTTACATCATTTAACAACTTTTGGTCAGATTGTTGTACAAATTGCTTTTCAGCATCTTCAGCAATTTTTTTCTTCAACTCAGTTGCAGTTTTTACGACCCCTTTACCAAAAAGTTTGTCAAATAATTCAATATCTAAATCTGCAGGCTCTCTGAAGTTTATTTCTTCAATTGAAAGCTCAAGTTCTATTTTTAAATTTTCTGCTTTTTCAGTTGGTATTTTTAACGCACTAACTAAGTCTGCTTGATTCTCAAATAAATTATTAGTCTTAATTGTGATTTTATCTCCAACTTTGAGTCCAGTAATGGATTTAGCAGTAGTCTTGCTTTTAATTTTATCTAATTTAAAAGTAAATTTGTTGTTAATTTCTTCCTTTTCATTTACAAATAACGCAGTAATCTCATCTGATTTAGAAATCTCTTTTTTACTAATTAATTTTCCATATTGATTTTGAATATTTGCAATTTGATCTTTGATCATTTTGTCATCAGCAGTAATTGTGTAGCTAGTTACTGGTTTCTTAAATTTTAAATTAACATCAAAAACTGGAGTTAAACCAACCTCAAAATCAAAATTAAGTTTTCCAGAATTCCAATCAATATCATCATTTGATACTGGAATTGGACTTCCTAAAATATCTAACTTTTCAGCAACTAAGTACTTCCTTAATTCTTCTTGGATAATTTTATTTACCTCATCAACAATAACTGCTTTACCATATTGTTTTTTAACTAACCCTAGAGGTATATGCCCTTTTCTAAAGCCTGGCATATTTGCTGTTTTAGAATAATTAACTAATATATCATTTACTTTTTCAGAATAATCCTTTTCAATTAATTCGACACTAATTAAAGAGTGTTGTTTACCTAGACTTTTTTTAGAAATTTTCATTTTTTGCTTTAAAAATTGGGTCGCAAAAGTACAATAATTTTTAGATTAGGGCAAGACTATAATTACAGATTTATTTTTTTAAAATCTGAAGTAATTCAGCATTAAAGTATTCTGGATTTTCCGCGTGTACCCAATGACCAGATTTGGGGATTGAAATAATTTCTGAATTAGGAAATTTATCTTTGATTATAATAATATCTTTTTCATTTATATAAGCTGATTTTTCCCCTTTAATAAAAAACGTGTCAATCAAAATTTTCTCATCTATGATTAACCTTTCCATTAAAACAACTAGATTCTGATGAAGAACATTAATATTAGCTTTGAAGAAAAATTTATTATTACTATCCCTTCCAATATTTTTTAAAAGAAAAAATATTAGAGATTTTTCAGCAACAGTTTTTGTCAGCTCAATTTCAATTTCTTTTCTTGAACTATAAATACCTAAATTTAATGATTTAAGTGCCAGAAATAAATAGTTGAATTTAGGTTCATATTTTTTGGGGGCTATATCAACAATTATTAATTTATTTAAATATTCTGTGTGAAGCATGCTAAAATTAATAGCAGTTTTACCGCCCATTGAATGCCCCACAAGAAAACAGTTATCAATAGAATGATGTTTTAAATAATTATGTAAATCATCAACCATTAAATTATAGTTGATTTTATCTGAATGAAAGCTTTTTCCGTGATTTCTTTGATCAATTAAATGAATACAAAAGCTCTTATCATCCGATAATTTATTTGCAACCGACTTCCAATTATCACCCATCCCTAATAATCCATGAAGAATAATAATATGACTATTCCCTGATCCAATTATTTTTGAATGAAGAATTTTCATGATAATTTTTGCAAATAAGATTTTATTACTGGTTCAAGTCCCAATATGAGGCTCTCAGTTATTAATGCATGCCCAATTGAGACTTCAAGTAAATTATTAATTTTTTTCTTGAAAAATTCTATATTCTCTAATGACAAATCATGACCTGCATTGACCCCTATATCTAGTTGATTTAACAATTTAGCACAATCTACATATGGATCAATAGCGGTATAATTCCCTTTTTTATAATTAATCGCATAATCTTCAGTGTATAATTCTATTCTGTCTGTACCAATTTTATGTAAATTTTCAATGAATTTTAGTTCAGGATTAAGAAATATAGATGTCCTTATGTTGTTTCGTTTAAACTCTCCAACTATTTCTGTTAAAAAACTTTCATTTTTAATTGTATTCCATCCAGAAGACGAGGTAATATCATTTACGCCATCTGGAACAAGTGTTACCTGTGTTGGCTTAATTTCAAGAACCATTTTTATAAACTTTTCATTAGGATTTCCTTCAATATTAAACTCTGTATTAACTATTGGTAATAAATCATATACATCGGAATATCTAATATGTCTCTCATCAGGTCTTGGATGCACTGTAATTCCTTGAGCACCAAACATTTGTATTTTTTTTGCAAATTCCAATAAGTTAGGAGTATTTCCTCCTCTAGCATTTCTTAATGTTGCTATCTTATTAATATTAACACTTAATTTAGTCATTTGTTAATTTTAATGTAAAAATACAAACTACTTTAAGTAAATTATGTAATTTGGTTTAAAATTTACAAGCAATATGGTAGTAGATAATCTTGTTAAAAACGAGGTAACAATTAGGGTGTTAAAAAACATTAATACTTTTTCTTTTTCTGAAATTTGTCAAATATTAGAAGTTAACAATGTTAAAATATTTAGTGTTTCTATTATTAACACAAATCTAAAACACATCGAAGCAATTGTAAAGATTTCTGCAAATGACTTAACTCCTGCGCTTAGGCTGTTAAGGGAGTTTGAATACGAAGTTCTCTCAAATCATGAAGAAGATGATTTTTTTAATGATTTAAAAGACAGGTCAAAATATTTAGATAAATATTTAAATATCTAGATCAAATGAAAGTAGCTATTCTCGGTAAAATTAATAAATCCGAACCAACAGAATATATTACTAATTTGATAACATTATTAGAAAAAAGAGATGTTTCTGTTTTTCTAGAATGTGACTATTTTAATTCCCTAAGTGGATTCATTTCAAAATCTATCAGTTCATTTGAAGAATTAGATAAATCTTTTGATTTACTTATTTCTATTGGAGGAGATGGAACAATTTTAAAAGCTATAACTTTTGTGAAAGATTTATCCATTCCAATTATTGGTGTAAACTCTGGCAGGTTGGGGTTTTTAGCTAAAATTCAGATTGACAATATTGAACAGGTTATTGAAGAAATTATAGCAGGAAATTACTCAATTTCAGAAAGAACTTTAATAGAAGTCTCAACATCTGAAACAAACAAACAACTTTCAAAATTAAACTTTGCTCTAAATGAAATAACCTTAAGCAGAAAAAACACTACTTCAATGATTTCAATTGACACCAAGCTTGATAATAAACACTTAAACTCTTATTGGGCAGATGGGCTAATTATTTCTACTCCTACTGGGTCTACAGGGTATTCATTAAGTTGTGGAGGACCAATTATAATGCCTGAGGCAGAAAACTTGATTATTAATCCAATAGCTCCACACAACTTGAATGCTAGACCTTTAATTATTCCAGATAGCACTGAAATTAAAATCAAAGTTAATGGAAGAGAAGATGAGTTTTTAATATCCTTGGACTCAAGAATTACTACACTAAGTAATTCAAATGAAGTGATAATAAAAAAATCTCCATTTAAAATTAAAATGATTGAATTAGAAAATGAAAGTTTTTTAATTACACTTAGAGAAAAATTAATGTGGGGAAAGGACAAAAGAAATCTACAATAAATTAAATTTTAAACAGTTCTTAATCTAATAACAATTAGATTGAAATAATTGTATTAATTATATTTACACAATTATTAAAAGAATGAGATTAATTATTATTTTTCTTTTTACAATTCAATTTTCTTACTGTCAAATCTATGAGGTGGGTGTTGCTGTGGGAGGAAGCAACTTTATTGGAGATGTTGGAAATACCTCGTTTATAGCTCCAAATGAATTATTAAATGGTATAATTTTAAAATGGAATAGAAGTCCTAGACATTCTTACAGATTATCAATTTTATCTTCAAATATAAGTGCCGATGATTCAAATTCTAAGGACCCAAGAAGATTAGAAAGAGAGTTGTTATTTAAAAATAATTTATTTGAAATTTCATCAGGGATGGAATTTACTTTCTTTGATTTCAATTTACATGAAGCTGGTTTAAAATACACTCCCTATATTTTTACTGGAATAGTATATACTAAATTTGATAAGTTAGGTTATCAAAATAATAATATTTCAAGTCTAGGAGGCAGAACTAATTCGCTTGGAATACCATTTGTTTTAGGTTTTAAATACAGAGTATTAGAACAATTAATTTTATCTGCGGAAATTGGTTCGAGATATGTTTTTTCAGATAATATTGACGGAAGTTTATCCAATACAGAAAATTATACTAATTTTGGAAATATTAATAATAGAGATTGGTATGTGTTTTCATTAATTAATTTATCTTACACCTTCGGTAGAAAACCTTGTTATTGCAATTACTAAATAATGGTAAAAGAAAAAATAAATATTCCAAATCATATAGCCATAATTATGGATGGAAATGGCAGATGGGCAATGAGCAGGGGGCTGAGTAGACATCAAGGTCATAGAGAAGGCAAAGAATCTGCAAAAGAAATTGTTAAAACCTGTGCTAAACTTGGAATAAAAAATTTAACCTTGTTTGCATTTTCAACAGAAAATTGGAAAAGACCCAAGAAAGAGGTTGATTTATTAATGGACTTATTGCACAACTCTTTAATGTCAGAACTAAATGAGCTTAAAAAAAATAACATTAGACTTACCACCATTGGAGATATTTCCAAAATTCCATTTATTGTAAGGTCATTTTTAAAGAAAGTTTGTGATGATACAAAATATAATAATAGGATGACTTTGACTCTAGCATTAAATTATGGCTCCAGAGATGAAATCATAAATTCTGTAAAAAACATTGCTAATAAAGTTAAAAATAACATAATTTCTGTTGAAAAAATTGATGAATCACTAATAAATCAGCATCTTTACACTCGAAATTTACCTGATGTTGATTTGATAATTAGAACGAGTGGTGAAAAAAGAATCAGTAATTTTTTACTATGGCAATGTGCTTACGCAGAATTGCACTTCAGTGAAGAATTATGGCCTGATTTCAAAAGCGAGCATTTAATAAGCGCGATAACTGATTATCAAAACAGAGAAAGAAGGTTTGGAAAAACAAGTGAACAGCTTACTTAAAATAAAAGTTTTGAAAATATATTTTAAAAAAATTACCTACATATTTTTACTTTCTTCGATATCCGTATTCTCTCAACTAGCTGAAAAAAAACAATCCTACATTATAGGTGACGTCAGCGTTTCCGGCAACACAACATTTAGTCCTCAAACCATAGTAACATACTCAGGTTTGGGTAAAGGTGAGAAAGTAACTTTACCAGGCGAAAAAATTAGTAATGCAATAAAAAAATTATGGGGATCAAATTTATTTAGTTCAATAGAAATATTCGAAACCAAGAAAAGTAATGATACCGTTTTTCTTGAAATTTCTTTAGTTGATTTACCTGAACTTACAAATCTTATTATTACTGGAATTAAAAAAAATAAAACCGAGGATATTATAAGAGAAAATAAACTCCAAAACGGAGTCAAAGTAACTGAAAACTTAATAACGACTACAAAGAATTATTTAGAAAATTCGTACAGAAAAAAAGGTTTTTTAAAAGCTAAGGTAACTATTAAAACAGAAGCAGTAATTGATAGTACTACTAAATCAAAAGTAAATATGTTTTTGGATATCAACAAAGGCAGCAAAGTTAAATTGGAGGATATTTCATTTATTGGAAATGAAAAAATTAAATCTAAGACATTGTTAAAAGCAATGAAAAATACAAAAAAGAAAAATATATTTAGAGTTTTAAAAAGATCTAAATTCATTAAAGATGATTTTAAAGAAGATTTAGTTGGTGTTGTAGATAAATATAAAGAAAATGGATACAGAGACGCAAGAATTCTTATCGACACACTTATCTATGACAAGAAAACTAACATGGCTAATATCTCTATTAAATTAGAGGAAGGTGAGAAATACTCATTTGGTGAGATTAATTATTTAGGAAACACTGTCTATTCAGACGCTCAACTTAATCAGATTTTAAAGATTAAAGAAGGAGATACTTATAATGGAGTTGAACTTGAAAAAAGAATAGCTGATAGTTCTGATCCTGATGCGAATGACTTGTCAAATTTATATCAAAATAATGGATATTTATTTTCGTCTGTAACTCCTGTTGAAGTAAGTGCTGATGGAAATGTTATCGATTTAGAGATAAGAATCAACGAAGGGAAACCTGCCTATTTTAATAACATATCAGTTGTTGGTAATGAAAAAACAAATGATCATGTCATATACAGAGAAATAAGAACACGACCAGGTCAATTGTATAGCAAGGCTAATGTTATGAGAACCTTACGTGAGTTAGGTCAATTAGGTTATTTTGATGCTCAACAAATTTCTCCTGATTTTAAAAATGTCAACCCTGGAAACGGAACATTAGACATGGAATATTCAGTTGTAGAGAGTGGGTCAAGTCAAATTGAATTACAAGGTGGATATGGTGGTGGAGGATTTATAGGTACATTAGGTTTATCTTTTAATAATTTTGCAATTAAAGATATATTCAACAAAAAAGCATATAAACCTGTCCCAATGGGAGATGGTCAAAAGTTAGCTCTAAGATTACAATCAAGTAGATTCTACACAATGAATAGCTTTTCATTTACAGAGCCATGGTTAGGTGGTAAAAAGCCTGTTCAATTTTCTACCCAATTATCTCAAACAAAACAGTTTCTTTATAACCCCGTAACTAGAAATGCTGACAAAACAAGATCATTTAATATTAGCGGTATTTCTGTTGGTCTAGCAAAAAGATTATCAGTTCCAGATGACTACTTTACCCTGTCGCAAGCTATAAGTTTTCAGTATTATGATTTGAATAATTATAACACAGGTCTATTTACTTTTGGAAATGGATCTTCAAATAATTTGGCCTACACTCTTGGATTAAGTAGAAACAACACTTATACGGATCCAATTTATCCAACTGGTGGTTCAAATTTTAGTTTTTCTGCAAAATTAACATTCCCTTATTCTTCAGTTAATAATGTAGATTACTCAGCCTTAAATACAGAAAGACAAGAATTAGTTGACCAATTATCAACCGATCCATCTAACACTTCTGCATCTGAAAGAATAGCAGAAATTGATCAAGAAAAATTTCGATGGTTAGAATATTACAAGTTCAAGTTCAAAGGTGAGTGGTACACTGCACTTACTAAGAAATTAGTTTTAAAACCTACATTTGAGTTTGGTTTTTTAGGAGCTTACAATAATGACAGAGGTATTGTCCCATTTGAAAGATTTTTTCTTGGGGGAGACGGGCTAGGAACTTATAGCTTAGATGGAAGAGAAACAATCGCCTTAAGAGGTTATCCGAATCAATCTTTATCATCGCAAGACGGAGGATCAATATATAACAAGTATTCGTTAGAGTTAAGATATCCAATCAGCTTAGGTCAACAAGCTAAAGTATATGCCTTGGCATTTATGGAAGGTGGATACTCTTTTAACGATTTTAAAGACTATAATCCATTTGAATTAAAAAGATCAGCTGGTTTAGGGGTTCGATTGTTTATGCCTCAATTTGGATTACTAGGTATTGATTTTGGCCATGGATTTGATCCACTTGAAGGTGAAACTGGTAAACATGGTTGGGAAACACACTTTATCATAGGACAAAATTTCTAAATGCATACTATAAATATAAATTAGGCGTTTATACATAAAACTATACCGTTATTAAAGATTTAAAAAACATATTATTTTTTTGTATTCTTACCTACAGTATGGTTGCCTTAGCTCAAAAAGGAGTTAGAATAGGTTACATCGACACTGACTACATATTAGAAAACGTTCCCGAATATCAAGAGATAAACCAGCAACTTAACTCAAATGTGGAACAATGGAGAAAAGAAATAGAAAACAGAGAAAAAGAAATTAAAAATAAACGAGACCTGCTGAACAAAGAGAGAATATTACTTACTGTTGAGTTAATTCAAGAAAGGGAAGAAGATTTAAAAATAGAAGAAGAAGAAGTTTATGAGTACAAGCAAAATAGGTTTGGCCCAAACGGCGATTTTATATTACAAAAAAAGCAATTAATTCAGCCTATACAGGATCAAATATTCTTAGCTATCCAAGAGATCGCAAAAACAAAAAAATATGACTTTATTTTTGATAAATCTGCAGATATAGTTATGCTATATTCAGATAAAAGATATGACATTAGCGAACAAATTCTTCGTACAATACTTCGATCCAACAATCAAAAACAAGTAGAATCTAGAAGGGAAAAAAAGAAGCTTGATAAAGAATCAATAGTTTCTAAATCAGATGTTGAAGACCCTAGAAAAGCTGAGCTTGAAAATAAAAAAAGAGTTGCAGAGGAAAGAAGAAACAAAATATTAGAGGATAAAGAAGCAAAAAAAGCTGAGGCAGAGGAGAAAAGAAGAATAATAATTGAAGCTAGAGAAGCTAAAAAGAAGGAGGCAGAAGAAAAAATAAATAAACTTATTGAAGAAAGAGAAGCCAAAAAGAAGGAAGATATTGAAAATAAAAGGAGAATCCTTGAAGAAAGGAAAAAGAAAAAAGAAGAAGTTGAAGACAAAAGAAGAAAATCTATAGCAGATAAAAAAGAAGTTCAAATGGTAAATTCTTCCAATCCAACTGCCAGAGAGAAACTATTATTAGAAAGAAAGAAAAAGAAAGAAGAGAGCTTAAAAGCTGAAGCTCCAAAAAAAATAGAAAAAAATGAAAATTCAAGTCCAACAATTGAGGAAAGAAAAAAATCATTAGAAGAAAAGAAGAAAAAAATACTCGAGGCTAGAAA
>Ga0209095_1001401_pt1 | contig 12970 bp, 8 predicted proteins | sample COGITO_mtgs_1104_3_FD_184795 | JGI IMG/M metagenome (GOLD analysis project Ga0209095, IMG submission 184795) | Pelagic marine microbial communities from North Sea - COGITO_mtgs_110404 (SPAdes) (version 2) | ecosystem: Environmental > Aquatic > Marine > Epipelagic ... | reverse complement strand
GTAGGTATCGCAGCGCAGGGCGTCCACACCAAACATTTCAATATACCAAAGAGTTGAATAGCGTAAGTACGATGCGGTCAACGGATGCGTTTGATCAAGATCGGGCATCGCCCCCGCAAACCACCCGTGCTCAAAGGCCTGTTTGTCCTGCGCCAGGGCATGTGGATCGGCCAAGGCGGAAAACCGAAAGTTCGAATAAGGAATGCTGCCGTCCGGATTGAAATGCACCATGCCGGAATCAGGCAAATGGCGGTGTAAATAATGCTCGATGCCCCAATGATTGTACACGATATCCATAACGTGCTTCATCTCTCTTTGATGAAGTTCTGTGGCCAATTCCCTCAACGCATCATCCCCGCCGTACCTAGGATCCACGCGATAATGGTCCGTGATGGCATATCCGTGGTAGCTGTCGCGCATCATGTCGTTTTCTAACACGGGGTTGAGCCAAAGCGCCGTAGCGCCCAAACTTTCAATATAATCGAGCCCCATCTGTACGCCCTGCAAATCTCCGCCATGACGGGTATAGGGTTCTGAACGATCTACGCCTCGCTCGCGCATGCCCGGCACATCATCGTTCGAAGGGTCGCCGTTGTGGAACCTGTCCGGGGTAATCAAGTACACCAAATCTTGGTCGCTCAAACCCTGCGGCTGGTGGCCACTGCGCTCAAGGAGCGGGAAGAAAAAATCCTTGGGTCCGAGGGTAATATTGAAACCGTCTTCCTTAAAACCCGACCGGATCCACAGCTTCACCAGTGAATAGCGGTCGCCGTAATGTGTGGTTTGAAGCACCTTGCCCACCGGTTTCTCAACCTGTGCCGCCCACTTCAATAGCCCCTCGCCTTGCAGTAAAATCTCCACCGTATCTAAGGGGTGGTCGATCCACCAGTTCGGCGGGTCCATGCGCTGCATCGTTTGCCCTTTTACTGAGAAACTGGCAACGAGCAGCGTAGTGAGGAAAACGGTTATAAGAGCAGATTTCTTCATTTCTTGCGGAAATATGCAATAATATGGTTAAAAACCGGCCAAAACTGGCTTAACAGCTGTATTTCTTTAGACTAACTTTGAGGAGTACGAAGTACATTTAATAATCAATCTATCATAATTATGAAAAAACTCTACGCTTTAGCAGCTGTCCTCTTCATGGGCGTAACTGCATTTGCTCAAACGTACAGCGTTACCTTCCAGGTAGATCTAGGATCTGCATCTGTGAATTCTAATGGTGTACACGTGGCAGGTTCTTTCCAGAGCTGGTCGCCATCTACGACTTCTTTAACACAAGTCGGGTCAACTTCTGTTTATGCTACTACGGTTAGCGTTTCTGGTGGCCAATTGGAATACAAGTTCCTCAACGGTAATGCTTGGGGCGACGACGAAAGCGTTCCTTCTGCCGTAAACGTTGGGACAAACGGTAACGGTAACCGTTGGGCGGTAATCTCTTCAGATACCACGCTCCCAGCTGTTATGTTTGCTGGTGCTGCTCCTGCAGGACAGAAAGCTATTCAGTTTAAAGTAGATTACTCGTTGCAAACACTAAGCGCAGATTCTGCGCACGTTGCAGGTAACTTTCAAGGCTGGGATCCTGCTAAAACACAGATGGTCAACTTTGACGGCGTATACCGCTACATTGCTTATGTAGGTAAATCGGATTCTACCTACTTTAAGTTTTTAAACGGGAATACTTGGAGCGATGTTGAGTCTGTACCTTCTACATGTCAGGCATCGACAGCGGGTATTAATCAAGGTGACAATCGTTTTTACACAGATACTGTTAGCGGTGTTTACGAGGTATGTTATACAATGTGTGGCCCTTGTATGGTAGTATCTACCTACGATATTACTGTCAACGTTGACGTAAGTTCAATCGCAGCTTGTGGAACAGTAGACTCAGTAACACTTGCCGGTCCTATCAATGGGTGGGGCGGAGAGCTTATGTCTGATCCTGATGGCGACGGTGTTTGGTCAATCACATACAACGATGTTGATTCAGGTGATTTTCAGTTCAAGGCACGTTTCCATGAAAACGGCAATACCAACTGGGAAGGCGGTGGTAACAAAATCATTACCGTTAGCTCTGATTCAGTAGTGGCAACCCGTTGTTTCGGTAACGATACGTACGGCCCTTGTACTGCCGTTCCAGCTACGGCCGATGTCACGTTCATTGTTGACTTTACGCAAGCGGCATTTACGCCAGCGGACACTATTTATTTGATGGGTGCGTTTACGCAATGGGATGCAAATGCTGTAGCTATGGTTCCCCATTCTGTCCCTGGTCAATACATTGCTACTGAAGCAAACTACTGTCCAGGCACAATGGAGTACCGTTTCTCAAACGGAGATCCAACCAATACTTCAAATCACGAGCCGGTACCTATGGCTTGTGGGGTAGATAATGGTGTAGGTGGATACAATCGCTTTTTCGCTCGTTCAGGTAGTGCAGATACGGTACAACACATCTTTGGTCAGTGTTCATTCATCGCTGTCGAAGAAGATGCGCTTTCTGGTGTAAGCATTCGTCCTAACCCTATGAACGAAAGCGCAACCATTGCCTTAGGGAATGTAGGTCGTTATTCAGTTCGTGTATTCGACATCACTGGCCGTGTGGTTGCTGGTTTCGATAACGTACAAGGCAATATCACTTTAGAGCGCAACAACATGGTTAGCGGCATGTACTATGTAAACATCGCTGATGCAAATGGCGCCACGAAAACATTAAAGGTTGTCGTTGAGTAAACAGCGCCTTTTTAATTAATATCTAATCCCCCGCGGCCGCAGGCCGCGGGGGATTTTTTTGGCAAAAAAAAGCGCGCCCATTGGGCGCGCTTTACATTTATAATAGAATATGAGGAATTAGTGCAGAAGGCCGTTCTCTACAGCGAACCGAACCAAACCAGCAGTATTATTCATTCCCAATTTATTCAAGATGTTTTGGCGGTGATTGTCGATCGTGCGTTTTGACAAGAATAACTTTTTCGCGATTTCTTCATTGGTTAATTGGTCGGAGATGAATTTGAGTATTTCAATCTCCCGCTTACTCAAGCGCGCTACAGCAGGGTTATTGCTGTGAAATTCAGCGAAAGTCTTGCCTAAAATTCTGCGTTCAATGAGCGAATTTGCAATATCTAGGGCGTAATACAATCTGCCGTCAATAATGGCCGTGATGGCTTTAATGAGCTCGCTTGTATCAACACTCTTTCTAATGAAACCTTTAGCTCCAGCTTTGAGCATTTGCTCAACTACGTTCATATCATCAGTTTCAGAGAACCCTAAAACGGATTGCTCTGGGGCCAGGCGCAAGATTGATTTAATGAGATCAGCACCCGAATGTTTGCCCAATTGGGAATCCGTAATGATCAGATGAAAAGACTGTTGATCGACCAATTTTAGGGCGTCTAGAATGTTTCCGGCTTCCTTAACTTGGAACGAATACGATTCAAACTTGCCCATTTCCAGCATGGTTTTAATGCCGTCTCGTACAATAGGGTGGTCGTCCACTACGAGAATACTAATGGTTTTGTTCATATTTAACATGTAAGCGAACTTCTAAGGTAGTAAAAATGCTTAATCTGCATCGATTGAGAGCGTATTAATCACTCAAAATCGAAAAAACGTAAGTATTTAGGCTTGTGGTTATTCACAATGTGCTGTCAATAAAATAAATCGCTATATTTGTCGAAACTTTTTGACGTACAAAAGGGGGACCTCGAGTCCCCTCTTTTATTGGCGGTAATTTATGGAATACGATAAAGTAGCGACAGCATTGACAACGGCGGTAGAGGAAAACGACGCCTTTTTGGTTGATCTTGAAATCAAACCAAATAATGTTATTGTGGCTTACGTTGATGCGGATTCCGGACTAACGATGGAGCAGATTAAGATGATCAATCGCAAGATGGAGTCTTTACTGGATCGCGATGAAGAAGATTTTAATTTGACGGTGAGTAGCCCAGATTTGAATCGGCCCTTAAAAATTTGGCGTCAATACAAAAAGAATGAAGGACGCTTTTTGAAAGTGAAGTACGACGATCGGGAAGACGAAGGTCAACTCATTGAAGTTGCCGAAGAGTACATTGTGCTCAGCGTGCCACAGAAAAAGAAGAGCGAACCCAACAAAGAATTAAAAATTGAATTCACGGCGCTTACCGAAGCAAAAGTGGCAATTAAGTTTAAATAGGATTATTCAGATATAAACAATGGAAAATCAGGCGATTATTGAGAGCTTCCTCGCGTTTAAGGAGGAGAAAAATATCGACAGAATTACACTCATGGCATTCATCGAAGAGGCCTTTCGCAATCAGTTGCGTAAAAAGTACGAAGACGATGAGAACTTTGATGTGATTGTTAACCCCGATAAAGGGGATTTGGAGATTTGGCGTAACCGTACGGTAGTTGAAGACGGTGCTGTTGAGGACGATAACATGGAAATCGAACTCAGTGCAGCGTTGAAAATTGAGCCAGATTATGAAGTAGGCGAAGAAGTTTCTGAAGAGGTCAAATTGATTGATTTGGGCCGCCGATTCATTTTGGCGTTCCGTCAAAACTTAGTCAGTCGCATTCAAGAGCACGACAGCTCTGAATTGTTCAAACGTTACAAAGATTTGGAAGGTGAGATCATTACAGGTGAAGTGCACCACGTGCGTCACCGTGAAGTGATTGTCTACGATGATGAAGGAAACGAACTCATTTTACCAAAAGACCAAATGATTGGCGAGCGTGAATTTTTCCGCAAGGGGGATTCCATCCGCGCGGTAGTCAAGGAAGTGGTATTCCGCGGTACAAAGCCTGTTGTGATCATGTCGCGGACAGACGAGCGTTTCTTGGCGGTATTCCGCGGCACAAAGCCTGTTGTGATTATGTCGCGGACAGACGAGCGTTTCTTGGCGAAGTTGTTCGAACAAGAAATTCCTGAGGTATACGACGGCCTAATCACCATCAAAGGTGTGGTTCGTATTCCAGGTGAAAAAGCAAAGGTTGCGGTAGAATCGTACGACGATAGAATTGACCCTGTAGGAGCCTGTGTCGGTATGAAGGGATCACGTATCCATTCCATCGTTCGTGAGTTGCGCAACGAAAATATTGATGTAATTAATTACACGACAAATTTACAGTTATACATCCAGCGTGCACTGAGCCCTGCGAAAGTGACCAGCCTAAATATTGATGAGGAAGCGGGTCGCGTTGAAGCCTTTTTAGCACCGGATCAAGTAAGCTTAGCTATTGGACGTGGCGGTACAAACATCCGTCTTGCCAGTAAATTGGTAAGCATGGAGATCGATGTATACCGTGACGACATTGAAATTGAAGACGATATCGAATTGGATCAATTCTCTGATGAGATTGAAGCATGGGTTATCGCTGAATTGAAAAAGATTGGGTGTGATACTGCGAAAAGCGTGTTGAAATTAACGAAAGCAGAGTTGGTTTCACGTGCTGATTTGGAAACCGAAACAGCAGAGCACATCATAAAAGTACTTCAGAAAGAATTCGAAGACGAAGAATAAAGAAAACACCTAAAGACACTCTATGAGTAGCGTCAGATTAAGTAAAGCGACAAAAGAGCTTAACATTTCCTTAGACCGTGCGGTAGAGGAATTGGCCAAACACGGCCATGAAATTCCGAACAACCGTAACCATAAAATCACGAACGATCAGTACGAGGTTTTGATGACGGCATTTGCCGACGACCTTGCGCGGAAGAAGCGTTCTGAAGAGGTGAGTCAACAAGTAAAAGAGGAAAAAGAAATCCTCAGAGGAACGAAGGATACAGCTGAGGCACCTGTGGCTGAAGTTGCGCCTAAGCCAGCTGAAGAAGCTCCTACTGTTGAGGCAGTTCCTGCTGTTGTTGAGGCAGCTCCGGAAAAACCTGAGCCAGTAGCGGCGGAAACTCCTGCGACTGCAGAAGAGTCAACCCCAGAAGCAGCAGCTCCAGAAGCACCGAAGGCGGCACCCGTTGAACCCCAAGAAGCTAGTACTCCAGATGCTGCTGGACTCAAGGTCATGGGTAAAATTGATCTGGACGCTCAGAAGCCAAAGAAAAAGGAAGCGTCTAAGAAGCCGACCAAAGTGGCACCTACGAAAAAGTCGTCTGGCGCAGGGGCACACAATGCTCCAAAGCCAGTTGAGAAGGCACCAGTAAAAGAGGAAACACCACCCACACCTGTAGACCAAGAAATCAAGACGAAGTATGTCAAGATTGATGGTCCTAAGTTTACAGGAGAGAAAATCGTGCTTCCCGTCGAAAAGCCTAAAGAGAACAAAAAGAAGCGAGCAAGAATTAAGAAGCAGGGACCTGGAGCAGCTACTCCAGCGCAAAACGACCCAAAAAACCGTAACAATACACGCGGTCCTCAGAAAAAAGGTCCTGGACAAGGACCAGGTCGCGGTCGCAAACAACCTGTTGTTGCAAAGCAGGAGTTAACAGACGAACAAATTCAAAAGCAAATCAAGGAGACCCTTGAAAAGCTCACTTCAGGTAAGAAGAATAAGGGCGCTAAAATTCGTCGTGACAAGCGTGCAGAACGTCGTGAAAGAGAAGAGCTCGCCGACATTCAAGCAGCTGAAGACAGCAAGGTATTACAGGTAACAGAATTTGTTACTGTTACTGAGCTCGCGAACATGATGGACGCCTCAGTGAACGAAGTTATTGGTTCATTGATGGGCGTCGGTGTTATGGTAACCATGAACCAACGTTTGGATGCAGAGATGCTCGAAATGGTGGCTGAGGAGTTTGGTTTTAGTGTCAATTTCGTCGATGAGGAAGTCACGGAAACCTTCCTTGAAGAAGAAGATAAAGCAGAAGATTTAAAACCACGTTCGCCAATCGTGACTGTAATGGGCCACGTTGATCATGGAAAGACATCTTTATTGGATTACGTGCGAAAAGCTAACGTTATCGCAGGTGAAGCAGGTGGTATTACACAGCATATCGGTGCCTACAGTGTAAAAGTACATACTGGTCAGACCATTACCTTCTTGGATACTCCGGGTCACGAAGCCTTTACGGCAATGCGTGCTCGTGGTGCTCAGGTAACGGATATTGCCATTATCGTAGTAGCTGCTGATGATGCGGTCATGCCACAGACGAGAGAAGCCATCTCGCACGCTCAAGCGGCAGGTGTTCCCATCGTTATTGCCATCAACAAGATTGACCGTGAGGTTGCAAATCCAAACAAGATTAAAGAGCAATTGGCACAAGAAAACGTCCTTGTTGAAGATTGGGGCGGTAATGTTCAGTGTCAAGAGATTTCTGCAAAATCAGGTTTGAATATCGAGGAGCTCCTGGATAAGGTTATTCTGGAAGCAGATATGCTTGATTTGAAAGCGAACCCAAATAAAAATGCAAGCGGTACCATCGTTGAAGCGTCGTTGGATAAAGGACGCGGGTACATGTGTACGGCATTGATTCAATCGGGAACCATGAAAGTGGGCGATTATGTGCTCGCCGGACAACATAGTGGTAAGGTGAAAGCAATGCTCGATGAGCGCGGCAACCGTATCAAAGTGGCGGGTCCATCCACTCCAGTAAACCTTTTAGGTTTGGACGGTGCACCAACTTCTGGTGATCGTTTCATCATCATGGACGATGAAAGAGAGGCGAAGCAAATTGCGCAAAAGCGTCTGCAGCTGCAGCGTGAGCAAAGTGTTCGTTCGCAGAAGCAGATGACGCTAGAGGAAATTGGTCGCCGATTAAAGGTTGGAGATTTCCAAGAGCTCAATATCATCCTTAAAGGTGATGTGGACGGTTCGGTCGAAGCGCTTTCGGATTCATTACAGAAATTAACTACTGAGGAAATTCAAGTGAACATCATCCATAAGGGTGTGGGTCAGATTTCGGAAAGTGATGTATTGTTAGCTACTGCTTCTCAAGCCATTGTTGTTGGTTTCCAAGTTCGTCCTTCTGCTCAAGCACGTAAGCTTGCTGAGAAGGAAGAAGTGGAAATCCGCATGTATTCGATCATCTATGACGCGATCAATGAAGTTCGCGACGCCATGGAGGGCATGCTTTCCGCAGAGGTCAAAGAAGAGATCAAAGGTTCAGCTGAGATTCGAGAAACGTTTAAGATTTCGAAAGTTGGAACGATCGCAGGTTGTATGGTTACTGACGGCGTAATTGAGCGCAGTAATGATATTCGTATCATCCGCGATGGGGTTGTAGTGTACACGGGGAAACTTGGTTCACTTAAGCGCTTCAAGGACGACGCAAAAGAAGTTCGTCAAGGTTTCGAATGTGGTCTTAATATTGAAAAGTTCAATGATATCAAGGTTGGAGATATCGTGGAAGCCTTTGGATTTACAGAGGTCAAGCGTACGCTCTAAGCCGACGATTTTTCAAGAAATACAATCCCCCGGGCGCAGCGCGCCCGGGGGATTTTTTTTTGATTGCTACTTTACCATTTAAACAAGAGTGCGCCTACAAGGAACAACGCACCGTAGACAGCGGCAATACCACCTACCCAGTACAATAAAAGCACTGGAGTGGAGGGTCCGTCTTTCATTTCTGGGTTGTCCGCAACTTTCCAAGCAACAGGCTTCCAAGCGCCGCCAGGTCGCACAGTAGCGTAAAACTCGACCAGTGTACTGCTGGATTCTGGTGAAGTCATGTACATCGTTAAGAGCCATGCGAGGGTAGTAAAGCCAACGGTGAAGAAAAAGCTGTTTGGGAACGCCCAGGCTAATCCGTAATGTGCGATGGCATAGGCGATAAACGGGGCTACAGTCGCGGTAATTTCCGCCCATGCATTGATGCGCCACCAGTACCAACGTAAAATCAGCACCAAACCTAACCCCGCTCCACATTCCATGATAAACTGCCAAACGCCAGCGATGCTGTTCATTTGAGAAGTTATTAATAAGCCGAAGACCGCAAGCAGCAGCGTTACTGCTCTAGAAATACGAAGGCTTAATCGTCTCGGGGCATTAGGACGGAGAAAACGCAAATAGAAGTCATTGATCAAATAGGAGGCTCCCCAATTTAATTGGGTGGACATGGTAGACATATAAGCGGCGAAGAATGAAGCCAATAACATGCCTAAAACCCCTTTTGGAAGGTAGTCGCGCATGATAAAAATATAGCCGAATCTATAATCTTGCTGGTACTTTAGTGCTTCCGGAAGGCGGTCTCCATAAACGGGTTCCCATGTGGCGACCCATTGTTCGTATTCAGCCTGCTGCGCAGCGTTTAACGGCTCACAGTCATAGATGCCCGTAAGGCATTCGTAGTTAATGAAACCGGGTGTTTCTTCAGCGAGATTGTGCTGTCCGCCATACAAAGCGATCGCACTTAATGCGACGATAATCCATGGCCAAGGACGCACTGCGTAGTGGCCAATTTGGAATAGCGCGCTCGCTAAAAAAGAACTGCGCTCGTCCTTAGTTGAGAGCATACGTTGCGCGCTGTAACCGCCTCCCCCAGGTTCCGCTCCCGGGTACCAAGAGGTCCACCATACCATTCCGAAGAAAGCAAGGAAAGAGGCTAATGAGATTTGGTAACGGCCACCACTACCTCCATCCCCTACGGAAGGAAGAAAGGAGAACGTCTCTTCAGGAAGCGACGCGCGAAGGCCTGCAAGACCGCCCACTTCAGGGGCTTTTAGAACGTAATAAGCGAGGGCAATGGAGCCCGACATGGCTAAGACGAATTGGAATACATCAGTATAAACCACGCCTTTTAGCCCGGAAAAACTTACGTAAAAGACCACAATCAACAGTGCGGCACCTGTCCAAATAAAGGCCGACTCGTGGGTCATCCCAAAGAACCCTTCTAGGAGCGTAATCATAGCAACATTGACCCAGCCCATGATCAGCACATTCATGATGCCGCCCAAGTAAACGGCTTTAAACCCACGAAGCAAAGCGGCAGGACGTCCGGAGTATCTAAATTCAATAAATTCAACTTCAGTAGTAAGTCCAGAGCGACGCCACATACGGGCAAAGAAGACCGTAGTCAACATCCCTCCGGCCAGTAAGTTCCACCACAGCCAGTTACCGCTAATTCCGTACTGCCCTACAAGTTCAGTCACCGCCAAAGGGGTATCCGCGGCAAAGGTTGTAGCGACCATGGAGATTCCCGCTATGTACCAGGGTAAGGAGCGGCCGCCCAGAAAGTATTCGCTTAATGTTTTCTTTTTGCTTCTTCCAAAATACAGCCCAATCAAAACGGTTGAAAGTAGCAGTAAGACGAGAACAATTATATCTATTGTGCTGAGAATCATGGCGTGGTTTAGTGTCGTTTGTTTGCAAAGAAATCAGTGAGTAATTGGGCACATTCATCCGCGAGAATTCCACTGGTCATTTTAGTTTTCGGATGCAATGGTCCGCCGTGTTTTTGATAGCCTCGTTTCTCGTCACTCGCGCCGAACACTACGTGACCCATTTGTGACCAAAATAAGGCTCCCGCGCACATGGGACAGGGCTCAAGTGTAACATAGAGCGTACATTTTTGAAGGTATTTATTACCTAAATAGTTGCTTGCTGCAGTAATGGCTTGAATTTCAGCATGTGCCGTTACGTCTACGAGCAATTCTGTTAGATTATGGCTGCGTGCTATGATCCGCCCAGCGGCAACAATTACAGCTCCAACAGGCACCTCTCCTGCTTCTGCAGCAACCTGTGCTTCCGCTAAAGCAGCACGCATATAAACATTGTGATCGTTAAGGTCTATCATCTTCTACGCAAAATAGGGAATTGGCCCACAAGTTTGGCTATTTTTGCGGTTCAAACACCACCAAAGATGTACAGATCTCATACTTGCGGCGAATTGCGCGCATCACACATAGGACAAACAGTAACCCTTGCCGGATGGGTTCAGCGCTCGCGTGAATTGGGCGGCATGACCTTTTTAGACTTACGTGACCGCTACGGTATTACGCAAGTAGCGTTTAATGAGGAATGGAGCGCTGAGCTATTAAAAGCAGCACGTAGTTTAGGTCGCGAGTGGGTGGTGCAAATTGAAGGTGAGGTGATCGAGCGTCACAGCAAGAATGCCAACATGCCTACCGGTGATGTGGAGATTAAGAGTGCCAAACTCGTCGTATTGAACGCAGCAAATACGCCTCCTTTTACTATTGAAGAAGAGAGCGACGGTGGCGAAGAGCTTCGCATGAAGTACCGCTACTTGGATTTACGTCGCGGTCCGTTACAGCGCAATTTGGCGCTGCGTAACCGAGTGAACATCGAGGTACGCAAGTATTTGGACGAGCAAGGTTTTATGGATATTGAAACCCCGTTCTTGATCAAATCTACGCCAGAGGGCGCACGTGATTTTGTAGTGCCTTCGCGCATGCAAGAGGGCAAGTTCTACGCATTGCCGCAGAGCCCGCAGACCTTTAAGCAGCTCTTGATGGTGAGCGGGTACGACAAATACTACCAGATTACGCGTTGTTTCCGTGACGAGGATTTGCGTGCAGACCGTCAGCCGGAGTTTACACAGATTGACTGTGAGATGGCCTTTGTAGAGCAAGAAGATATCTTGAATACGTTCGAGGGATTGTTGCTTCACTTGTTGAAAGACGTGAAAGGTGTTGAAATTGATAGTGTGCCGCGCATGACTTATGCAGAGGCGATGGAGCGCTATGGAAATGATAAACCGGACATCCGTTTCGGGATGGAATTGGCCAACCTAAATGCGCTAACTCAAAACCTCGGTTTCATGGTCTTTGACCAAGCCGAGACTGTGTTGGGTATTGCCGTACCGGGCGCCGCTTCATGGACGCGTAAGCAGATTGATAAGTTGACCGATTGGGTGAAGCGCCCAGACATCGGCATGAAGGGCATGGTGTACTGTAAAGTCAATGAAGACGGTACCTACAAGAGCTCAGTAGATAAATTCTATACACAAGAGCAGCAAGCTCATTGGGCGAAGGCTGCTGATGCTAAGCCAGGCGATTTGATCCTGATTTTGGCAGGTGAAGAGCGTTTGACGCGCAAGGCAACTTCTGAATTGCGTCTTCACATCGCAGAGGAAATGGGCCTACGAAACCCTGAGGTATTTGCGCCATTATGGGTCATGGACTTCCCGTTGTTGGAATGGGACGACGAAACGGAGCGTTATCACGCGATGCACCACCCGTTTACTTCTCCAAAGCCCGAGGATATCGCCCTCATTGATACAGATCCAGGAAACGTTCGTGCCAATGCGTACGACCTTGTATTAAACGGAAACGAGATCGGCGGGGGTTCTATTCGTATCCACGACAGAGCCTTGCAAAGCCGCATGTTTGATTTGCTAGGATTTAGCAAGGAAGAAGCAGAGAAGCAGTTTGGTTTCTTGATGAGTGCCTTCGAATATGGCGCGCCACCACACGGTGGTTTGGCCTTTGGTTTTGACCGATTGGTGGCCATACTTGGAGGCGCTGAGGTCATCCGTGATTTCATTGCGTTCCCGAAGAATAATGCGGGCCGCGATGTGATGATTGATGCCCCGGCAACCATCGACGAAGCACAGCTCAATGAGCTTTGCCTTTTGTCTACTGCGCATCCGGAGGAAAAGTAGGGCCCAATTTTTGTAGCTTTAGGGTCCTTAACACATCCCTATGCTACGTAAACTTTTACTATCGTTTGCCTTTTCTGCCACTGCCCTTTTCGCCACTGCTCAAGACCGCGCGTCTAACACGCTGACTACTAGCGAGATTGAAAACATGACATGGGTGGAAGCCATGCAGGATTACCGCGTGAACTTCCATACTGTCGTCGAAAAATTTAATGCCGAATTTGACGGTAAACCTTACGAAAAAGGACACGGCTGGAAGCAGTTCAAGCGTTGGGAATATATGATGGGCCAGCGTGTTGGTGAAACGGGTGTACGTCCACATCCATCGGTTTTGTACCAAGCCATTCAGCAGCAACAAGCATCTTCCACGACAGAGTATGGCGAATGGTCTTCAATGGGTCCGTTTAATGCGCCAGCAAATAATGGAATCGGCCGAATAAATGGAGTTGCTTTTCACCCTAACCACCACGATACCATCTATGC
>Ga0209095_1001255_pt1 | contig 13801 bp, 16 predicted proteins | sample COGITO_mtgs_1104_3_FD_184795 | JGI IMG/M metagenome (GOLD analysis project Ga0209095, IMG submission 184795) | Pelagic marine microbial communities from North Sea - COGITO_mtgs_110404 (SPAdes) (version 2) | ecosystem: Environmental > Aquatic > Marine > Epipelagic ... | reverse complement strand
GATGGAGCAAGGCATCAGCCCGATCCACCTTGGCATCGTGCTGTGCTTCAATCTGTGTGTCGGCCTGATCACGCCCCCCTTGGGCAAATGCCTTGTGGTCGTATCTGCGCTGACCAACCTCAATTACTGGCGGCTGGCCTATGCGGTGCTGCCCTTCATTCTTGTTCAGGTGCTGCTGTTGCTGGCGCTGGTCTACTGGCCGGCACTCAGCCTCACGCTGCCGCGCCTGTTCGGATTTTCTGTGAACTAACGAAACCAAAGGGAGGAAAACCAATGAAACTCAAGGCACTTACACTGGCGACGCTGCTCGCCATGGCCACATCTGCATCCGCAGAGGTCAAAATCGCATTAGACGGAAAACCAGACCTCGAACAATCAGGGTCCTACAACTGGTCTTATGCCTTTGCAAAGGCGCTGAACGAAGGCGGCATGGAGACACGTGAAATGCCACGTGGTTCCGTTGGCAACGAAGCCGAGAAATTCGATCAGGTCTCGACCGGTCTGCTGGAAATTTCGATGTCCGACGTGCGCGCTGTCGCGCAGGTCGAACCATTCATCTATGGTATCCGCTTGCCTTATGTCTTTGACGACATTGATCATATGGATCGGGCTTTGGCTGCGGGTGATGTATATACTCGGATCAACGAAAGCCTTGCTGCGCAAGACGCCATTTTGCTGGCGCTGGCACCGCTTGGACCAGCCTCGGGTGTGATCACCACAACCCAAGCCGTGCGGTCGCCTGCCGACATGTCCAACCTGCGCATGCGGGCCTTGGATGATGCACAAATCGCCATGTACGAAGCATGGGGTTCAAGCGGTACGATCGTGCCTTGGGGCGAAGTGCCTGCCGGTCTGCAAACCGGCGTGATTGACGGCTATCTGAATTCGCCCTTCGTCCCTGTGATGTTTGGTCAGACCGATTTCGTCAAAAACTTTGCCACCGCAGATGTGATCTGGCCGCTGCGCGCAGTAATCGCGTCGAAAACCTGGTACGATGGTCTGTCCGATGCAGACCGCGCTACCGTGGATGCGGCTGTTGTGACCGCAGACGCTGCGGCACGTGCATGGCTCAGCGAAGCGGCCGAAAATGGCCTGACAGCGCTTGAGGAAAAAGGCGTGACAGTTCAGCGCCTGACCGCAGAAGAACGTGCCGTGTTCCGCGAGGCGTCCTTGCCCGTGTACGATACGGACCTGATGTCAGCAGAAGACACCGCGCTGTGGAAAAAGCTGTCTGACGAGAACCGCTAATCCAACGGGCGGGACGCTATACCTGCGCCCCGCCCAACCCAAAACTCAGAGAGAAAAAAACATGCGTCACTACATCATCAGCATCAGTGATCGTTTGCATCAGCTCATGCGACGCGTTTCCGTATTCGCGGTATGCCTGATGTTCCTAACGGTGGTTGTGCAAATCATCGCGCGATACGTGTTTTCATCGCCACCTGTCTGGACTGAAGACATCGCGCGTTATGCGATGGTCTGGACCGGATTGATGGGGGCCACACTGTCGTTCAAAACCAAGTCCGATGCGGTTTTGATGCAAAGCGTGTTTCCAAAGCCACCGCATCGCCTGGCGGTCTTTGCAACAGCCATCCAAAGTGCCGCGGTTCTCATTTTTATCCTGCCCGTGATCTATTTTTGCTTCATCGGGCTAAGAGGCGGTTTTGCAAAGGGATACCTTGCACGGCAATCCGGCCTGACGGCAGATACTCTCGGGATCCCGATGGTATGGATCTCCGTGGCCGTGCCGATCTCCATGATCATCATTCTGCTGCACCTCTTTGCCAGATGGGCTGGCGATGACGCCGCTGAGCCCACCAATACACAACTGGATTGAGCCGGCAGGGATCGAATAGCGACCGTGCCGGCTCCACGCGCCCTAACCTGATGGAAATCGAGGATTCCAATATGTCTGCGGACCAAACCGAACACGTACTTTCTGCTTTGAAAGAAATGTTGGGCGACCGGCTTTCAACCGGCGATTCCATTCTCGAGATTCATGGCCGTGATGAGGCGCACTCCGAACCTGCCCTGCCGGATGCTGTAGCTTTTCCCGAAACCACCCAAGAGGTGAGCGAGATCATGAAGATCTGTTCCCGCTACGGTGTTCCCGTCATCCCTTTCGGTATTGGCACCTCGCTTGAAGGTCACGTGATACCTATTCACGGTGGTATCAGTGTAGATACCAGCCGTATGAACAAGGTCCTGGCAATTCACGAAAGCGATCTGGATGCAGTCGTTCAACCCGGTGTCTCGCGGTCAAAGCTCAACGAAGAACTGCGCGCGACCGGACTGATGTTCACGGTGGACCCAGGCGCGGACGCAACGCTGGGGGGAATGGCCGCCACTCGGGCGTCCGGCACCAATACGGTGCGCTATGGCACCATGCGCGAGAATGTTCTGGCACTTGAAGTTGTGCTACCGGATGGCACAATCATCCATACTGGGTCGCGCGCGCGTAAATCCTCGGCTGGATATGATCTGACGCATCTGTTTGTCGGCTCGGAAGGCACTCTCGGTATCATCACGCAGTTGACGGTACGGCTGTTCGGACAGCCCGACACAATTCTCGCGGCAACCTGTTCGTTCGAGACTGTCGATAACGCAGTGAACTCCGTGATCATGGCCATCCAGATGGGTATCCCGATGGCGCGGATAGAATTGTTGGACGAAGTCCAGATGGAGGGGATGAATATATACAATCCCGATCTTAACCTGCCAGAAAAGCCGCACCTCTTCCTTGAGTTTCATGGGTCGGAAGCCGGTGTGAAGGAACAGGTTGAACTGTTTGAAAGCGTTGCCGAAGAATTTGGTGTGGGCGGCTTTCAGTGGGCAACCAAGGCCGAAGATCGCAATCGCCTGTGGACCGCACGGCACAACGCATACTATGCCGGAAAATCCCTGAAAAAGGGCTGCGAAGGTCTCATCACCGATTGCTGTGTGCCAATTTCAGCTTTGGCCGAGTGTATCGCAAGGTCCAAGGAACTGGTCGCAGAGTCCGGGTTGATTGCCCCGATTGTGGGCCATGTCGGGGACGGCAATTTTCACCTGATGATCCTGTTCGATCCCAATGTTTCCGACGACCTTGCCGCAGCAAAATCATTGGCCGCGCAGGTAAACCATGTCGCTCTGTCATACGGTGGCACAGTCACGGGAGAGCACGGTGTAGGCACCGGCAAGAAGAGCTATATGGTCAAGGAGCACGGTGCGGCCTACGCCCTCATGGCAGTTCTGAAGCGCGCGGTTGATCCAGGAAACATCATGAACCCCGGTAAGACGGTTGATGTTTCCGATGCATAGCCGGCTATTTTCCCGCCGCCGTATCAACCTCTCCCATGATGGGGACGTGGATAATGGCAGAGCAAGCATTGGTCCAGTTCAGCGCGTAGGGACAGAAACGTTCGACAGGGCGTTTGGGCCAAACCCATCGCCCTTGGTTTCAGTGACGTGTCGAAAAATTGCCCCGGCGGATGTCGGGCCCGGTGCGTTGATGCGGCGACACACACCCTTATCTTCGGGAGCCTCGAATGACCCTTTTGGCCGATCTTTTATCAACAATATTTGAGCGTCGATACAGAACGACGACACCCGTTCAGCTTGGCAGCCGCCCCCTGACGGAGTTGGCGGAAGAGTTGATCGGAACCGCGGGCGAAACGTCTGGTCTCGCGCTTGCAAAAGAAATCCTTTCTCGGTTCAAGACCCTTGGCGATGATCAGAAGCTGGAATTCTTCCGGCACATCGCAACCGCGATGGACATTAACCCGGATGACGTGCGGGACACGCTCGATGCCTACGAACGCGATCCATCGAAGGATACCCGCAGGACGTTGCTCTGGTTCTTGGCCAACCTGTCCTGAAACAATCCCTGAAGACTGGCGATCCGACTGCTGCGAGAGCGCGGGCCGCTGAACTGAACGCCCAGTTCGAGAAGACGGTATCTCAAGCCCGGTCGGTGACAGACGGCGTCGGAACTGCCCCAGAGGCAGCCAATGCAGTTCTGCCTTGGGCTCAGGCCTCCGTTAGCGCAATCGGTCACCTGCGGGCCGCTCTGGAGGCCTCTGGTGGCGTTAGGTTCGAAGCCAAGGCGCGTCGACCTGTGCCGTCGGTGAGAGAGGTTGGCCGGACCTATCTGGACCTGAGAAGCAATCAACTCAGACCTAGCGGGTTCAAGAGTGTTCGCTACTCTGTCGGGTTATTCATCAGCAAGTATGGGCGACTGCCGGTGACCGAACTGAACCGCGTTGTGGGTCGAGAGTTCCTTGGGCTGGTGGCACAGTTGTCTCCGGTCATCGGGAAATCTGAGACGACGCGGGGGCTGACGCTGACCCAGTTGGTTCTCTTCTCCAACCAAGCCAACGTAACGATCACGCCGAGAACTCAGCGGCGTATCTGGTCTCAGGTCAACCACTTCATCGATTGGCTGGTCTATGAGGGGCAGCTTGAGGTTAACCCGTTTCGATCGGTTCGCTTCGACCCAAAGGTGCGCCAGCAACCCTACGCCGTGCCAACCGACGGGGAGGTGCGCCGACTTCTGGATCTGGACGATCCGGTGCTTCAACCTGTTCTGCTGACCTGTCTTCTTACGGGAATGCGCGCGGGAGAGGCTGTTGGCCTGTTGAGGGCTGATGTCGTGAACAAGGCCAACCTAGGGTCGTTTATTCATATCAGACCCAACGAGGTGCGCTTGCTAAAGACCGATGCGGCGGAAAGGGTAGTACCGCTGCATTCTGCTCTGGACGCTGCATTCTGCTCTGGACGCTGTGTTCGACCGCCTGCCCGCTGAGGGACCTCTGTTTCCCGACCTGACCGTCAACCTCGTTACCAAGCGGTTCGCTCGGGTGCGCGGCTGGTTGGCTCTGGATCAGTTGGTTTTTCACTCAACCCGCAAGTGGTTCATTACTCAGTGCGAAAGAACAGGTGTGCCTGAGCATTGGACCGCTTCTCTGGTGGGCCATAAGTCGGCCCGGTCTGAGAATGGGATCACCTATGGCATCTATTCAGCCGGGATCAGTGACGAGCAGAAGCGGGCCATCGTCGACCAGATACGGTTGCCGTCGTGATGGTGCCCCCGAACATCGAAGACTTCGAGGAACGGGCCGCTATCGCTGAGTTTGACGGTGGGTTGACCCGTCGAGAGGCGGAGGACGTTGCCGCTCAAGACCAAGGGTTCATCAACGCGAACTACTACTGGCAGTGGCTGGCTGACTACGTCGTCAACCGGCGTTTCTCTTGACAAACCCCTCGGCTGGTTGATGCTGGCCGAGGCCCTTCCTATTAGAAAGGTACTTCAATTTGAAAAAGTTAAAATTCCTGGCTCTTGCCTTGGCGCTGCTGTCGTCGTTGGCACTGAACGTTGCGACAGTGGCCTTTAGTACAGTAGCGTTGGCGCTTTCGGCAGTGTTTGAAGCGGTAACAGGAGCTTCAGCAGTCGCCTCTGAACTTCGACGCAACAATGCTCTGAACGAGAAGAAGATCAAGAGCCTGACGACTGATCTGGATGTGAAACAGCGGCAAACTGCAAAGTTGAGCGGGGAACTTACTCAGGAAAAGCGGCGCGTTTCGTCGTTATCTGATGATCTTGCTACCTCCAAAACAAAGCAACAGACTGCTGAAAATACGATAGCTAAAAACAAGGGACGAATAGCCTCACTCTCTGACGACCTCGCGACCTCAGAAACCAAGCGGAAGGGTTTAGCCAACGATTTGACGGCCAAGACTAAGCAGGTATCATCCTTGACTGACGACCTCGCCGTTCGTGATCGTCGCATTGCCAGCCTTTCAGCCACGCTCAAGAACCCCAAGGTGACCTACCGGAACGAGACGAAACCGCTCAGTCATGCCGTCGAACATACGATCGATCGGATAACCGCCCGGACCACTTTTGGCGCAAAGAGAAACGTCGCCGCAATGTTCGGCGAAAGTATTCCGTTCATTGGCGTGGGTGTTGCCGTCGCCGTCACTGGCTACGAGTTGAAGGACAACTGCGATAACCTGCAAGACCTCCGTGAACTCGAACTGTCGATAAACCCGTCACTTGCATACGCAGAAGGTTCACATGAAGTCTGCGGCATGCAGGTTCCATCGAAAGCGGAAGTTTGGGGAACAGTTTATAACTCCCCCGCCGCTGCATGGGAAACGACCAGAGAATACATGCCTGACTTTGGAGAGTGGCACTTTCCGGAGATGCCAGTCGGCGAGACTTGGGAGAAGGCGAAGGACGGCGGTGGCGTCCTTTGGGGAGCGACCAAGGAAACGGCTGACACGATGAGGCTCGGCTGGGACTATAACATGCAAATGCTGAGAGACGCGTTCGATCAAAATGCCGATCCTGAATAATCGTCCTCAGCTGGCTTGCGCTGGCTGGGGATACTCATGCTTTTCTTTTTTTATCTGGTTTCCACCCTATTCAAACGGTCGAGTTTAATCTTAGGCAAGCAGTTTCTTCTGCTTGGCGGCGGATTTATATTCTGCGATTTCGTCTGGCCGAGATGTAATTTCTGCTATTTTAACCAGACCCTTTTTGATTTTTCCCTGATGCTTTTTGAAGTCTTCGGGCATGACCTTAGCGAGTATTTTTTCGCAATCCTTGGGGAACCGCTTAGGGTTTATTTTGCCGCTGACGGCCTTCTTCAATTCTTTTTCGAGCTTTCCTTTGGTCTCTTTGTCGATTTTATCTTTTATCGCCATTGCGATCAAAAACATTATGCATGCGATGAGTATTTTGTCCACTTACAGGCTCCGATTTCTTATAATAATTGCTATATTTAATAAATTTTCGACAGGTTGAACACCTTTAAGAAATGGTGTCGTTTTTTTGTGCCTAGAGCAAGTCTCTTTAGTTTCCGGCTTCAATGCGTTTTCCAATGCTGCCGGAAAATCACCTATACCCAGCCTCAGCCCCCTCCGGAGCCAGCCCCCTCCAGCGACGTCAACAGCCGTGGCAGACTGATGCGGGTGGCAGTGTTGGCGGTTGGTGAGCGGTGGGGACCTACTGTCATCGTGGGCCGCAGGGGGAGAGCTATTGGTGAGCAGTGGGGATCTACTGTCATCGTAGGCCGCAGTGGGGGAGCTGAGAACGAAGTGAGGGGCACCGTCGTCTGCACGTCAGCGGCAGCACCCGCAGCCCCCGTCTCGCCCCAGAACCTGCCCCAGTTTCGGTTGCGGGCGGGAAAAACTGATAACGATCAGGGAGCGGCAAGGTTTCCTACCATCCCAGCCATCACTCTTCAGGATAGGCAACTAAGACACCGAGCCACCCGCTGGCCCCGGTTCTGCCCCAGTTTTCGCCCCAGTTGATGGGGGCGGCGGGTGGCCCCTGATTGGTCGTCTGGGGCCTATGCCACGGGCTTAGAGCAGGTCGTAGTTCACCCCATTGGCCCAGTACTCCCAGTCGTCACGCTTGTTATCCGCCGCCGAGCCCGTCTGAAGGTGCTCCGGACGACAGCAGAGCTCGTTATGGCATCGATGCCGGATCACCACCCGTTCGCTCAGCACCTCCCGGTTGACCACGCAGTACACGAACCTCGCCGCCGCCACCTGCCGCCCTCGGAACCCCGTCTTGGGCCGCTTTAACGTCCCTCTCACCCAGCACCCATTGGCGTCGACCTGAGTTGCAGCCAAGAGCAAGTCGGCCCTCAAAAGGGCCTCCTCGTGGTGGTTCGCTGAGCTAAGTCACTTCAATCGAAGCCTCGAACCTAGCTGCATCCCTTCTTTCAAGTGAACGCGGGTCGATAGCCATAAAGCTATAGTGTCGCACCTATTTGACCCCGGAAATCTTCCAGGGGGCGCTTAAAGAGGGAACATACAGATTATGAAGTCGACCTTCGCAGCCCGAACTAGGTTAATCGCCTATCCCTCTTGAGGAGCGAAGAATTAATCGGCGTCATCGATGATGGGAGTAACCATCAATGACCACTAACCAGAAACCAGAAACAGGAGAAGTCACGAAGACGCAGATCGACACGCTAGCGGCAGTGTTCGCTCAGCAGTTCGTGCGCAAAGATAACAAGTTCTTCGACGTCGACTACCTAGGTAGCGCGCTCAGCCGTAACGACGTTGAACAGATGATCCTGACCGACTGATGCGGGTTGCAATGTTGGCGGCTGGTGAGCGGTGGGGACCTACTGTCATCGTGGGCCGCAGTGGGGAGAGCTATTGGAGAGCAGTGGGAGCGCTGGGCACCGTCATTTGCACGTCAGCGACAGCACCCGCAGCACCCAGTCGCCCCAGAAGCTGCCCCAGTTTCGGTAGGTAGCGGGAAAAACCTATGAAGATCAGGGGGCGGTAAGGTTTCCTACCATCCCAGCCAAACTTCCAGATTTATCGTTTTAAATCAATCAACCCGGCAGAGTAGCTGGGATGAGCTGAGGATTTGGTCACACGGGGGATTAAACAGAGGGTTACACAGACTCTCCATGCCGCGCTAAATGATCAATATGCTATCTCTTGAATAGTGACCCAATGCGAGGTCACGATGAACAACATTCTTTACCTTTCGAAACGCCGCCGGATATATTTTTTCCGAAGACGAGTCCCTCGATTGTCCACATGTTTCAGGCCTGTACTGGTCTCACTGGGGACGACAGATCAACGGCAAGCGCTTAGATTATGTGTACAGCTCACTGCGTACATGGATCTTATGCTCGACGACGACCTTCATACCTCTCTGCCCGAAGCAGATGTAACGGCCTTTTTTCAGGCCGAGCTGCGCAGCTATATGCGCAGCCTGAAGACGAAGCGTATTGTTGAGCACGTTGAGGGGGCAAACGCACCAGTCAGATCGCCAGGCAAAGGATCAATCCCGTTCAGATGGTTGGCTCAGACCAGTATCGCTTTCAGAATTGAATTGGGCGCTTCCGGCCCTTAGCTGACTTAGGTGCAACTCGCGTCGATGGTCCTGTTCGGGCCCTCCTTACAAGAATTATGCGTCGCAGCGAATGGCGGCTGTCGACACTATGTCAAAAACCTTTAGCAAGCGATTGGGTTTTGATCGGGGTTTGTGGCAGCGTCATTTGAGCTGGATTGGACATGCTCCCAAAATGAGGATCTGTGCTCGACGCTGAACATTGCCAAGCAGCAAACTGACCCTTTACAGTATTTCCCAATCCTTTTTTGTTCTCCGTTCTAAAATTTTCTTCCGGCTTTTAAAAGACTTCAGGAAAACAGAAATATTTCTCGTTTAATCTTCCTTAAGACGACGGTACGAACAAGCCTGCCGATGTGGGAAAATACCGTATCGAATGACCCGCAACATTTTTTACGCACCCAAGAGAACCCCAGATTTTTTCAGAAGGATATGGATATGTGTGAGCCAAAGGTCCGACGGTTAATCTGCACCACTTTTGCCAGTAAATCTATGCACCTGGCTTCCGCACGTCTTGAACGGCAGGCTGCCAGCATGGCTTTGTTCGATAGCTTCAAACCATACGATGAGACGATGCTGGACAGTGATTTCCAGTTTCGGTTCAGGAGTAAACTGCGCGATAATATTCGCGGTTTTGGATATTGGTGTTGGAAGCCGCAGGTTGCATTACAGGCGCTTGCACAAATGCGTGATGGTGATGTGCTAATGTATGTGGACGCAGGCTGTCACCTCAATCCACGCGGCAGACAGCGGCTTGAAGAGTATGTAGCCCTACTGACGCCAGAGGCACCGATTTTGGCGTTCAAATATAATGGCGCAAGCAAGGACACCATATTGCAGGCCCGCGAAGTACCAGACTGGAACAACGGGGCCTGGACCAAAGAAGACCTATTTGTAGCTCTTGGCGTGGAACCCGACTCGCCGGTGCGTTCTGACCAAACCTATCACGCTACTACCTTTATGCTGCTGAACGGTCCTACGGCGCGGCAATTTTTAATGGATTGGATAGATGTGTTTGACAAGGATTGGGCAATGATTGACGATACACCGTCACAGGCCGCGAATGCCCCTAGCTTCCAAGAACATCGGCATGACCAGTCAATATTCTCAATCCTTTGTAGTCGTTATCAGGTCATCGACATTGATGCGCGCGAGATCATTTGTTGGGGCACAGACCAGAAAACCTTTGATTGGGACGTACTTTCCAATTATCCGGTTCATGCACGGCGCGACCGCAACCTATCGCGCACGGCGCGTCTGCAGTGGCGCTGGCGCAAACTGCAAAAAAAGATTACCAAACTCGGCCAAAGGCTCACGTCTCGTTAGTGCTGCTCGTTTTTTTGTTCATCTTCCGGCGTATCGCTTTGACTCGTCTCTAACAGCAAAACGCCGACATTTTTTCAAGGAGGCTCACTATGGGCTTACGTAGGCAGTTTAAAAAACTGATTTTCAAAAAACGATGGATCGACCTAACTGCCGCCTTCCCGGCCTATGAGGTAACCGGTGCAGGATCTCATGCTTTGCGCACGCAGTTGACGGTACAAACTATTAACCAAACGCCACAAGCCCTCAAAATGCTTGTGGAATCGCTATCATCAAAACAACCGCGCCCCATTGTGACTATTGATGAATTTGCGGCAGGAACTTCGCTTCAGGCAGCCGAAACGCTCAAGGCCATTTTCGACCACTATGGTAGCGACAAGGGCGGCGCGCACCAATATCACAAAGCTTATAGCGCTATCCTTTCCAAGCCGGATGCAGTTACGAAGGTGTTGGAGATTGGACTTGGCACCAACAACACCGACGTATTGTCGAACATGGGGCCAAAAGGACATCCCGGAGCGTCACTTCGTGCCTTTCGCGATTATTGTGTGAATGCCCAGGTTTTCGGAGCGGATTTTGACAAGCGGGTGCTCTTTGAAGAGGATCGCATTAAAACGTACTATGTAGACCAAACTAAATTCGCCACTCTGCAGGAGCTTGGCGACAAGATTGGTAGTGGCTTCGATCTGATGATCGATGATGGATTGCATGCGCCTAACGCCAACATGTATTCTCTTACGCTCTTTTTGGGACTGCTAAAACCAAACGGATGGGCAATAATCGAGGACATCTCAGAGGCGACATTGGATCAATGGCACATCGTCAGTGCTATCCTACCCGACCACTTCAAGACGCAGATAGTCAAATGCGGAGGCGCTCGAGGTTATTCACCATCCTACATGTTTGTCATACAAAACGGAGACAATTCTTAGGGCGGCGAGCGGCGCGACGAATATGGTTTTAATGCTGACACTGCAAATGTTTAAATTTTGTGACGCGAATGCTGTCGTTTACTCGCGACAGAACATTGCAAGAATACAAATAGGAAAGGGATAGCAATGCCCACGTTAAAGGCCATACTATCAGAATTGAACCATCGTCGAAAATGGAATGCCTCTGCAAGTCGCAACAATGCTCGGATAGAGCAAGAAGCAGGGGCACCGGGGGCTGTACAATGGGACGAAGTGCAGAAGTTCCTTGAGCTCTTTAAGCCATTTAAAACACAGCATGAGCTGGTGCGGATTGGCCCTGACCTAGACGGCGGTTATCTGGTGCCTGACGATCTTGACGGACTATCTGCTGTATTCTCTCCGGGTGTATCCGACACACTGGGATTTGATCTGGAGATGTCCAAGAGAGTGAAGGCTTGCTATCTCGCGGACGCATCAGTGGAGCCGCCGAAAGGTATGCCTTCCAACATGACCTTTGTGCAAAAATTTCTCGGAACCGAAAACAAAGGCGACACGATCACTTTAGACAGTTGGGTCGATTCACATACCCAGCCAGGCGATGAATTGTTGTTGCAAATTGACATCGAGGGAGCGGAATATGACGTTTTGAATACCGTTTCAGATGAAATACTGAACCGTTTCCGCATTATTTTGATCGAATATCACAACTTGGATCAGGTCTTTGATCGCGCGCAATTTGACAAAATGTCGGCAACGATGAGAAAACTGACCGACACCCACGTGCTTTGCCACCTGCATGCAAACAATGCATCCCCTTTCTACCAATTTGAAGGCCGCGATATTCCGCCTTTGCTTGAAGCAACCTATCTCCGTAGAGATCGCGTCAGCGGCGATCTGACGCCTGCACATATTCCCCATCCGCTAGATCAACGAAATGACCCCAAATTTGATGATATGACGACGCCTGCCTTTTGGCAGAATTGATACGGTTCTGCATAAGAAAGACTGACGATGAGCATTCCCATTTATCTGATTAACCTAGACCGTGCACAGGACCGTCGAGACTATATGCTTTCCGAAATAGCCCGGGTTTTGCCCGAGGCGCAGGTAGAGCGGGTTTTAGCGAATGATATTAAATCGCCTAATTACGCACCTCCACCGGATTATTCACCTGGGCATTGGAAAAGCGATCGCTGGGCACTTGGGCCATCTGACATAGAAATCTTCAGGAGCCACGTGGATGCTTGGCGCAAGATTGCTGCTTCAGGCCAGAGCGGCATAGTGCTTGAGGATGATTTGCTTTTCTCGGACCAATTTGGAGACTGCATTCGCGCGCTTTTCGAAGCGAACCCAGAAGGAATTATACGGCTGGATGCAACGGGCGACCCGGCCTTGCTGGAGCCAGCCTGCCTTCAAGTTTGCACGTTCAAACTGCACCAGATTCGCTCAATTGGGGCAAGCGCGGCCGCCTATATGCTCGATAGCGGGACCGCAGCGAAGCTTGCAGCGGACGCTCGGACTGAACGAACGCTCGACGATTATTTGTTCGACCCATACCCATCTGAGCGTGGAGCAAGCGGGCATGGCTTGGATATTTTTCAGCTGGAACCTGTCATTGCGCTGCAGGGGCAATTTGGGACCTTTAGCAGCCCATCCCGAGACATGCCCGATTTTCTCTTGGTGACTAAGCGGATCGATGTGGCAAGTCGCAAAAACAAGGAGTTTAGGGGCCCATTTCTTTACCGGCTGAAAAAGGAATTTCTGCGTGCAAAGCACCGCCGGGCGCAAGCAACCCGTGTCCATGATGTCTTGGCAAAAGGCGGCACGCATCGCACGATAGAAACCGCTTTCGATCTTCGGTGGAACTAAGGCTGATTTTCACGGAAAATTAATATGAAATAACGCATTCAGGATGTGAAACCTTCATATTGATCACGTGAAGAAAACATAGGCTCGAGTAAGGCTTAGTGTAGACCTCTAAAAGCCGACCGCTTGTTGAACAGCTGTCCTAAAATTGCCATTGGCGCAGTCACAAGAAAAATCACTTTGTACCGCTCACCGGATCTTGATGCAGAGTGCAGCGGAGGTATGCAATCCGCCCTTGTTGTCGGTGCTGGATTTAAAGCCAGTTAAATCTAGCGGTTGCAGCGAAAGTCCGAGAGCAGCCATCTAGCCCCGTGAATCTTATCCGTTGACGAGCTTGGTACACTGGCCTAACCATTAGACCAGTGTACCAAGCTGCCGATTCTCGATGAAAGAAGCGGTCGGTTTCCTGGGGGAGGGGAACAAATGGGCGACGCGCCTCATCTCGATGTTTACAGCACATCTATGGAGAAAGTAGCGCACCGTTCCGTTAAGGATGAGGTAGCCGAGCGTTTCGCTACACTTATCGCCTCCGGCGTCTTAAGCGTCGGCGACACCCTGCCCAGCGAACGAGATCTGGCCGCCTCAATGGGGGTGAGCCGCGAGACGGTGCGGGGCGCGCTACTGATCCTGTCGACAAAGGGTATCGTATCAATCGTGCAGGGCGCGCGTACAAAGGTGGTGTCTGCGGATGTGGGCAATCTGGGTATCTCTGCGCTATCCAATGGCCGCGTTACAGACTATTCGCTTGAGGATGTACATGAGGGGCGGCTTATGGTCGAGGCGCGTGTGTCTCAGTTGGCCGCTGCCCGCATTGGTGAAGAAGCTCTGGATGCGCTTT
>Ga0209095_1001254_pt1 | contig 13805 bp, 11 predicted proteins | sample COGITO_mtgs_1104_3_FD_184795 | JGI IMG/M metagenome (GOLD analysis project Ga0209095, IMG submission 184795) | Pelagic marine microbial communities from North Sea - COGITO_mtgs_110404 (SPAdes) (version 2) | ecosystem: Environmental > Aquatic > Marine > Epipelagic ... | reverse complement strand
TAAAACACGTCCTGCCCTGAACCCAAGGCCGATGACCCCTGCTAAGAGCGTCACACACCGACATGCGGAAAAGAGCCAGCCCGCTCGCAGCGGGTTCACGCCCGTGTCCGGCCTTTCGGTCGACCAGAAGCACGCGCTTGCACCAGTAGCTTACGATCTCTTGGATGTGGCGCGCGACAATCCGGCGGTGTCTGACATCTATGCGCGCTACGCGCCGCAACGAATCGACATCAGGCAGGCCTGTGCTCATCCAACACCGCTGGTAGAAAGCCTGGCGATGGCCTCCGTCGCGCCCCCTGCGCCCGCCGCACAGCAGATCGCCGCTCTCAAACTGCCAAAGCGTATCACATCCGAAGGCGTGCTGTCAGAGGCACAGCTCGAAACCATCATCATGGCCAATGATGCCCACGGTCGTGATTTGCCGGGCAGATTTGTCATCAATGACAACAACACCCAACTGGTGCGCAAAGATGATGAGGTGGACGCAACAGCTTACCGTCTGGGCTACTTTTTGGGCGACGGCACGGGATGCGGGAAGGGTCGCCAAGTTGCTGGTCTGATCCTAGCAGGCTGGTTGCAAGGACGCCGCCGTGCAGTCTGGGTTTCCAAATCTGCAACGCTGATTGAAGACGCCGTGCGAGACTGGCACGATCTTGGCGGCTCGCCAGCTGACATCCAGTCGCTATCCAAATGGAAGCCAGATCAAGATATCACGATGGCCGCAGGGATCCTTTTTGTCACCTACGCCACACTGCGTTCGGCGGGCAAAGACGGAAGTACGCGGCTTGATCAAATCCTCAATTGGCTCGGTGGTGATTTTGACGGGATCATCAGCTTTGATGAGGCCCATGCGATGCAGAATGCAGCTGGGACCGAAGAGGGACGTGGGGCAAAACCATCCCAGCAAGGCCTTGCTGGCTTGCGCCTGCAACTCGCCCTGCCCCGCGCCCGCGTGTTCTATGTTTCAGCCACAGGGGCCACAAATGTGCACAACCTTGCCTATGCATCCCGTCTGGGCCTTTGGGGGCAAGGGTCCGATTATCCGTTTCCAAGTCGCGAAAGCTTCGTATCGGCAATGGAGGCGGGCGGGGTTGCGGCGATGGAAGTGGTTGCACGCGATCTCAAAGCCTTGGGACTCTATACTGCGCGGGCTCTGAGTTTTGATGGTGTGGAGTATGATGTTCTCGAACATGCTCTGACCCCGGCACAAATCGAGGTCTATGATGCCTACGCGCGGGCCTTCAAGACCATCCACCAGAACCTTGATGCGGCTTTGGAAGCGACCGGGGTTGTGGACGCAGATGGAAAAACCCAATCCTCCAGCGCCAAAGCGGCGGCCCGGTCCCGCTTTGAGAGCACCAAGCAGCGATTCTTCAATCACCTGTTGATGGGCATGAAAGCGCCGTCCATCATCGCGGCGGTGCAACACGACATTGCTCACGGTTGGGCTGCGGTTACGGGCCGCTCCATGCGTCCCCTCAAGAACCCAGATGGAACGCTCTATATCGAAAAACGAAGCGCCAGATCGAATTCTTCTGAAACCGGCGCGTTCATGGGTGCAGAGAAAGACATTTTGATCTTTTCGGATGCCGGAGGCACAGGGCGATCATACCACGCCGCTCAAAATGCAGCGAACCAGAAACGGCGGCGGCACTATTTGCTCGAGCCAGGCTGGCGCGCAGATGCGGCCATCCAAGGCTTGGGACGCACCCACCGCTCTGCCCAAATCAGCGCTCCATTCTTTCGGGTTTGCACATCAGATGTGCACGGCGAGAAACGATTTACCGCAACCATTGCGCGGCGTTTGGACAATCTCGGAGCACTCACCAAAGGGCAGCGGGAGACCGGAGGTCAGGGCATGTTTCGCGAAGAAGACAACCTCGAAAGCCCGATCGCACGGCAGGCACTACGTGGGTTTTATGCTGACCTCGCCCGCGATAAGGCCACTGCTATGCGCTACGAGACGTTTCTAGAGTGGACAGCCCTTAAGTTGATGGATGGTGAAGGTGTCCTGCTCGATGAGCTTCCTCCCATTCAGCGGTTTCTGAACCGTGTTCTGGCCCTCCCAATCCATATGCAGAATGCACTGTTTGAAGAGTTCATGGAGCGCATTGCAACCCAAACTGCGCGTGCGCGCGAAGCTGGGACACTCGATCTGGGTGTTGAGACACTGCGCGGGGATCGTATTGTCCAGACGTCAGGTGAGGATCTGTGGGTCTGCCCTCAATCACATGCGGTGACACGGATTATTGGTCTTGAGGTCACCAATCCAGTGCATGTGCGCCGATCAAGCGAGGCGCTCGAGTGGGCCGGGCGTCGCAGGCCGATGCTCAACAGTGCCTCGGGCCGTGTTGCGCTGATCGATGCGACGCCAATGCAAATCTATGACGAGGATGTTGTCGCGCTGATGCGCAAGACTGTGCGCCCTACGGGTGTCCGTCGTCATATAAAATGGGACATCAGAGCGGCTTGAGCATTGGAGGCTCTGGCTCGTTTGTATGATTGATTATGCTGCTTGTTTTTGATGTTGCAAGCGGCGTTGTCGGATTGTCTGGTTCTTGATCTTTGCCCTTTCTCTCAGAATGGATTTGTCGCGGCCAAAGTAGACGTCGGCCGGTGTGACGTTGTTCAGGCTCTCGTGGTAGCGTTGGTTGTTGTAGTAATCGACGAAGGCCCCGATTTGGCTTTCGAGATCACCGGGTAGGTAGTAGTTCTCGAGCAGAACCCTGTTCTTCATGGTCTGGTGCCAGCGTTCGATCTTGCCTTGGGTCTGCGGGTGGAATGGCGCGCCGCGGACATGCGTCATTTTCTGATCCTCCACCCACTTGGCCAGATCGCCTGAGATATAGCATGAGCCGTTGTCGCTGAGCAGACGTGGCTTGTGCCGCACAACCGCCTGGTCGCAGCCTGATGCTGTCAGAGCCAGTTCAATCGTGTCTGTCACATCTTCGGCCCGCATATTTGTGCAGAGCTTCCAGGCGATGATGTAGCGGCTGTAATCGTCCAGTATCGTGCTGAGATAATACCAACCCCAGCCAATGATCTTGAAGTAGGTGAAGTCAGTCTGCCACATCTCGTTGATTGCCGTCGTTTTGTCTGTGAACTCATCAGCGGCCTTGATCACCACGTAGTCCGGTGCGGTGATTAGATCAGCCGCTTTCAAAATACGGTAAGCCGATGATTCAGAGACAAAATACCGCTTCTCATCGGTGTATTTGACGGCAAGTTCCCGTGTGGTCAGAGCCTCGTGTTCCAGCGCAAACTCAATCAGGTCATCACGACGGACATCAGGGATGCGGTTCCAGACCGATCCTGGGCGTGGGGACCTATCAGCCAGCCCATCCAGGCCGCCGTCGACATAGAGATCATACCATCGATAGAATGTCGTGCGCGGGATGCCCAGCATGTCGACGGTCTGCTTAACCGGCAGATGCGATCCCTCCACGGTGCGGATGATCTCCAGTTTCTCGGACGCAGAGTATCTCATTCCTCGAACTCCCCAGCCCCTGTCATGCTTTTTTTGAGCAGACGGTTTTCAAGGGTCAGATCAGCGACGCACTCTTTCAGGGCCAAGGACTCAGAACGCAAATCCTTTACCTCAGGCGATGTCGCCTGCCGGGCCGTGTCGCCAGATAACCGGCGCTTGCCAGCTTCGAGGAATTCCTTCGACCAGCTATAATACAGGCTCTCAGCAATACCCTCCCGGCGGCATAGCACCGAGATGCTTTCCTCGCCGCGCAGGCCTGCCAATACAATGCGGATCTTTTCTTCAGCTGAATATGTCTGCCGGGTCTTACGCCGGATATTTTTGACCACCTTCTCGGCGGCGTCTTTCGACGTCTGGGGTTTCTTTGTCATCTCGATCTCCTAATCGATAAGATGAACCAGAAATCCTCCCTTATTCAAATCCACAAATCTGTCCCATGGGTGCTGACGTCAGACACCATGCACCTCCGGCGATCATCCCGCATCCCGCCGTCTAAAATGATGAAAGGCGCGTTTTCGTTTCTCAAGCAGCTTATTGCCGACATTCCCCACGTGGCCTGCCACCTGACGCAAAGATCGCCTGATCAGGCTTGCGGATCAAGTATCTTTTGCCTTTGAGGGCTTCTAAAGTTGCGAAAACGCCTGAAGACGGGTGCCTCATGCTTCGAACTGGAGCTGTGCTGGTCCGGATGCGAGGATTTTCAGCGTGTTGGACAGACCTGTCTTGCCGCGTTCGTTGAGTTTGAGTTAGGAACGCTGTCATCCTCGGGCTAACCTTGCCCAAACAGGTCTACGTAAGTGCGACTTCCGGTGCCGTGGTGTTTCCACATTCGCGCTTCGAGACATTCTCGACCGCCATGGATCAAATCATCACATTAATGGCGGGTTGTGCTGCAGAGATTGTGGTCTTTGGCGAAGCATCAAACGGTGCGGGTCTGAGCCGAGACAGCGATCTCGCGCAGGAAGCCGCGCTGGCCCTGAAACTGGATACAGAATGGGGCTTCCATACCTTTGGCGATCAACCCACCGAGGATGGCGATGGGCACGTTGCCACCAGCGATGAATGCGATGCGCTTAATAGCTCAGAACCGGGTGATGACGGTGGCCCCGACAGACTGGAACTTGTCCATCTGCATGAGGGCCTGAGGTGCCTGAGCAAGGCTGATCTGCTGTCCCACCAGCTGCGACGGGTCCAGTCGGCCACTCGCCACCATGTCCAGCATCGCACTGTAGCGATGCGCCTGCATCGCATGCGAGCCGAGAATTTCAATTTTCTGCCCAACGATTTTGGGCATCGGGATCGCGGGAGCAGCGTGCTCAACTGCAAGAAGCGCACAGATGGCTTGGTCGGAGCGCAAAACGGGCACAATATGCAGGACAAGGCGTTCCAATTGGGGAATGACCGCCAAAACAAATCTACTGCGCAGGCCCTTAACCCAGAATTAGAGTTAAAGTTTGATCTAGATCATTTACCGTGAAGATTTGAATCTTTTATGTGAATGAATAATTTTATTAGTTCTTGGATGAAATATGTGTGGCGCAAAGTGGATTGTTTCAGCCCTGATTGATCTCAATGACTTCTGCGAGATTAATTACTTACCTGAAATTTCTGAGGCGCTGATTGCCACCTTGGAAAAGGTTTCGCCCTTAATCGCTCAATTGGATCTGTCTGATACCGCCCTGAATAAGCGAGAAATGGCCTTGCCTTTGGAAGCTGGTAATATTCTAATCTTTCCAAAAGCTACGAAATTTACCGACTTAAAGAAAACCAGATGACAATCCCAAAATGTCCAATCTTGGCGTTTGCAAAAGAAACCACAAGATCGGTAGGCCTAAAGCCTTTCGGTATTTACTTGAGGCAGAAATACACTCCTGAAAGTCTACTGACGACACACTCTGAGTCAAACGGCATCACTGCGATGAGAAGATCCAAGGTCCGCTTTGGGGATCCTGCACCTGAGCATTTTTGCGCGTCCTGAGTGGCAGGTAATGGGATGTACCGGCTGCTTCACCCAGCAGGTTAGACTGAGCTTAGTTTCACCTGCATATAGGAGAAGTAGCATGGCGAAGGCTGAATTTGATGAACTGATGTCTGTTGGCATCGATATCGGCAAAGACACATTTCACATTGTTGGTTTTGATCACAATGGGCAACGTGTGATCCGCAACCAGATCAAGCGGCTTGCGCTGGTGGCAACTTTCGAGAAGTTGCCACGGTGTATCGTTGGGATGGAAGCGTGTCAGGTCGCGCTTGGTGTCGCGTCGCACCGCGACAATCAACCAGATCCGGGCATTTCTGATCGAGCAAGGGATCACGGTGCGCAAAGGCCTGCGCGCATTAAAGAATTCCTTTGAGACAATCCTTGAGGAACGCAAAGATGAAATATCACCCCGGATGCGACGCATTTTGATTGGCCTCTATGGAGACTGGATGTGGATGGACGATCGGATCGATAAGGTCTCAAAAGAGATCGAGGGCATCAGTCGCACGGAAGAGAACTGCGTCAATGTGATGACGGTGCCTGGGATCGGACCGATGATCTCGACGGCGATGGTGGCGGCGATTGGTGAAGGAGAGGCCTTCGATCGTGGTCGTGACTTTGCGGCGTGGGTAGGGTTGGTCCCTCGACAATACAGCACGGGCGGCCGAACAATATTAGGTCGGATCACCAAACGTGGAAGCAGGTATTTGCGCATGCTGTTCGTTCAGGCGGCCAAGGTTATCCTGATGCGGCCGCACCGATGGCCGGACTTCAGCTTCGGCGAATGGCTCACACGCGCATCCGAGCGTATGAATCGCAATAAACTGGCAATCGCGCTGGCGAACAAGTTGGCCCGGATGGCGTGGAGCATATTGAGACATAAAACGGCGTTTGATGCGCCCAGAGATGAGATCATGGCTGGCGTCTAAGGCACCACCACGATTCAAAGGAGTTCGCGATAGATAGAAAGCATGGAACGGAAATATTACGCCCCCAGAGTCTGACGGCCCAAATGGTCATAATCGACCTTGCAGCTAATGAGATCACGGCGCGTGCGTAACCCCAACAAGGCCACGACCCGCGTGTCGATAAACAGGCCGGATACATATGAGCGACTTCCGAGAACATGCCAGAAATCATTTGCGAACAGCAGCCGGTACATACATTTGGGCCGGAAGAGGCTGCCTCTGGATTTTCTCCGCATGTCCGAGAAGCCAGTGCTGAGAAAGCGAAAACGAACTTTTAGAATGTCCTGAAGTCGATCATCTCGTGCATCGCCGCAAGTCGGCTCTGAGCCCTTACCAGCCGGAATAGGGTCATGTCCTACACGCGGGCGACCGCCTCATGCGATTGTCAGCGTATGACGAAGACGGACACTTTCGCGTGCGATGCAAGATGGCCGGCGTTTGAGGCAAAAAAGTGCTCGGCAATCCCAGGAATATGGCTTGCCATAATGATGAGATCGATCCCGATGGCATCCGCGAACCGTTTCAGTACGTCGTCAAGATCGATTGATGGGTCATGACCGATTTCGGCGTGTGGTTCAAATATGACCCCAAGTTCCTGAGAACGATCCGCGGCAAAGGCCGCAAGCTTTTCAGCATATTCTTCAGGAGTGCGCGCAAGTTCATTCGGAGCGGTCTGGACGACGCCGACAATATGCGTTTTCGCTCCATACAGTTTCCCAATATCAGCCGCCACCGACAGCGCTTTGTCTAGCCGGTCTGTATGCCGAAGATCCACCGGTATCATGATGTTCGAATACATGTTTTCCTCCTTGCCATTGCCACATAAGTTAACTGACGTGGCATGCGTGTACCTTGCGTTAGATCAAGTCCGACCCCAAAAACTTTGCCTCGATGCGCCCTAATTTCTCTTTCCCGCCGCTGGATTTGTTTGCAGGCGTCAGACCCAGCCAAGCTGCAAATTCACGGCCATTGCTGAACTGATGTCCATCACCAATGCTGGCGATAATAGCGGACGCGGTCATAGCACCAACGCCTGGGGTTGTACGCAACAACCTCACCCGCGCGTCGTCCTTTGCGACCTGCTTCAGGCGATCTTCATACCATCGGATCCGTGCATGCTGTGCCATGAGGTGTTCGCACATGTTGTAGATCACCTCATTGGCAATCTCGGGCAAGTCCAGCACTTCACCTGCGAGAATATCCTCTGCAAACCCGATGACCCGCGCCAAGCCTCTTGCGATGCAAACGCCAAACTCGGCGACCATACCTCGTAAGCCGTTGATCAGCTGCGTGCGCTGGCGAACAAGCAGATCTCGTGCGCGATGAAGCGAGAGCAGAGCTTGTTGCTCAACCGTCTTGATCGCGACAAAGCGCATTGTCGGACGCGTCACCGCTTCACAAATGGCCGCCGCATCGATGGCATCTGACTTACCGCGTTTGACGTGTGGTTTGACATAGATCGGTGGGATTAGCCGGACTTCATGACCCAACGCTGTCAGCTCCCGCGCCCAGTAGTGCGCACTGCTGCAAGCCTCCATGCCAATGAGGCAGCGTTCAATCTTGGAAAAGAATGGCAATAGCTGCGCCCGTCTCAAAGGGCGGTTGAAGACAACCTCTTCGCATTCAGTGATCCCGTGAACTTGGAAAACGTTCTTGGCCAAATCAAGGCCGATCGTGGTAACTTCCATGGGGTGGCTCCTCTCAAAAGCAGATATCGACACCTGCAGTATGGCGCATTGCGACGCCGGTTGAAGCAGGAGCCATCCACCCCATCAGGTTTCGGGAAATACAAAAAACATGCCCGGTCAATCCGGACAATCCGGCCGTACCCAAATGGTCACCGCAGCGCAGCGTCATGAAAGCAGATATTCACGAGTGAGCGCAGCACTTAAGTGGGCCGGTCTGGCCTCCGCGAGCGAAGCGTCGGCCATTCCAGCATATTGGTTGCGCCGGCGGTATGAAATTGGCACTGTATCTATGGTGGCTGCTTTGGCGCTGCTGCTGTTCGATATAGAGCCGTGGGGCCGAGGTGTCTTGCAGTCCACCACGCTGGGTCCCAGACCCGAAACCACCTTTGATTTCTGAATCTGAAACCTGGAGATATTGACATGAGCACCACCGGCAAGCAGCTATTCACGACGTTAGAAAGCGATGGCACGCTCACCGTGGCGATCGAGGATGTGAACTTTCCCGACCCTACGGGCAATCAGGTTCTCGTGAAGATGGAGGCGGCACCGATCAATCCCTCTGATCTCGCTATTCTTGCCGGTGCGGCCGATCTCGAAAACGCCGAATATTCGGCTGGAAAATATGTCGCCAAGATGCCCGAGCCGTTCAATGCGGGGTCCAAAGCGCGGCACGGGCTGAAACTGCCCGCCGGCAACGAAGGTGCGGGCACTGTCGTTGCAACGGGTGACGGCGACAAGGCCAAGGCGTTGATGGGGCAGCGCGTCGCCTGTGTGCCGGGCAATGCCTATAGCCAGTATTGTATTGCCGAGGCCGCCATGTGTCTGCCATTGGGCGATCATTCGTCCGAAGATGGCGCGAGCGCCTTCGTCAATCCCATGACCGCGCTTGGCTTCGCTGAAAATGCGAAGATGGACGGGCAGAACGCGATCCTGCACACGGTCGGGGCATCCAATCTGGGCCAGATGCTGACCCGCATCTGCAACGAAGATGGCATTGCACTGGTCAATATCGTGCGCAAAGAAGAACAGGTCGAACTGCTCAAAAAGCTTGGCTCAACCCATGTCGTCAATTCATCGGACGACGATTTCATGAAGCAGCTCCGGTCCGCTATCGACGAAACCGACGCCTTCTACGGGTTTGATCCGATCGGTGGCGGGAAATCGGTCGACAGTGTTTTCAAGGCGATGGAGCAGGTCGCGGTGACCAAGATGACCGAGTATTCGCGCTATGGTTCGAACCAGCAAAAGCGCATGTTCATCTATGGACGGCTCGACACGGGTGCCACGACCCTGTCGCCCAGTTACGGCTTTGGCTGGACCCTGTCGGGCTGGCTTTTGTTCCCCTTCCTTCAATCGGCCGGCACGGAAACCGTGGGACGGATGCGCAAGCGTGTGCTCGAGAACCTGACGACGACTTTTGCCAGTCCCTACAAAAAACGGGTCGATCTCGAAGAGATGCTGACCAAGGAAGCTGTCACCGACTATCGCGCGATGAAGACGGGTGAGAAATACCTCGTCATGCCTTGGAAGTAAGGTGCAGTTACCGGGTCATACAGAAGTACTGCGGGTGACTTGAAAAAGTCACCCGATCTCCCCAGCGGCATCGGAGACGACCCTCATAATCGCACGAAGCCGTGCAGTTGGCTCGGGGCCGCGCCGGGTGGTTGACCAGTGTTCGTGGTATCTGCGATCTGGCAGAGAGACGGCCTTCAACCAGGTGCGTGCTGTAAATGCTTCGATCCCACTGCATGGCAGCAGCGTGTAGCCGATACCCGCGCTAATCAACAGGACGCCCGAGCGATTGCGCAAACCGCGCGTCTCAAAGCGACCGAAATCGGTCTGAAGCCTGCGAACATCAGAGCTTGGCGCACTTATCAAATAGGGTGCGGTCAGAGCGGTGATTGACAGCGTTTATCCCATGGATGCGACGGCAAAAGCCTATGACGATCTCAAGTATGGGCACGCGGTAGCATGGGGCGACGTTGCGGCAGCCCTTGCCGACACAGCAAGCAGCGTTAAGTGGTCTAATCAAGCGATGCTGATGCAGTCACTCTGAAGGCGGCGCCCGCAGCCTCTCTCCTGCATAAGCTACTAAAAAGGAACAACGCTATGATAAAATTCGAACTGAATGGCCAAGAAGTATCTGTCGAAGCCGACCCAGATACACCGCTGCTTTGGGCGATCCGCGATGAGGTTGGCCTGACGGGCACCAAATTCGGCTGCGGCATTGGCGCTTGCGGTGCCTGCACTGTGCACATCGATGGTGCAGCCGCGCGGTCCTGCATCACCTACCTGTCTGATGTCGAAGGCCTCAAGGTCACCACCATCGAAGGGCTTGACGAAAACGGCAATCACCCTGTTCAGGAAGCATGGCGCAACTTGCGGGTACCGCAGTGTGGATACTGTCAGTCCGGTCAAATCATGCAGGCCGCCTCTTTTCTGAAAGACACACCAGACCCAAGCGATGGCGACATCGACGCGGTGATGACAGGCAACCTGTGCCGCTGCATGACATATCCACGCATTCGCGAGGCCGTGCGAAGCGCGGCTACTGCTATGGGAGCTTCCGACAATGGTTAATCTGACGTCCCGCCTTACAGGCTCCGACACACAAACACACATGACCCGCCGTGGGTTCATGGTATCCATGGCGGCCGCCGGGGCGGCCTTCGGCTTTCCGAACGCGTCCAATGCCGCGATGAACCCCGCAGTAGCGAGTGGCATGCCGATCACCCCGACTGGCCAGACCTTCGAGCCCTCCTTGTGGTACTGGATCGACGCGGACGGTCAGGTCAACGTCAACATCATCCGCGCCGAAATGGGCCAGCACGTGGGTACCGCGATCGCACGCATCCTTGCCGATGAGCTGGAAGTAGCATGGGAGAACGTTCACATCACCCACGTTGACAGCGCCGAGAAATGGGGCCTGATGGTTACCGGCGGCAGCTGGTCTGTCTGGCAAAGCTGGCCAGTATACCGTCAAGCGGGGGCCGCCGGCCGCACCGCCTTCATTGAGGCGGCCGCTGCAAAGTGGGGTGTTGACGGATCAACGCTGACCGCGCGCGACGGCATGATCACCGATGGCAACAAAAGCATCAGCTACGGTGATCTCGTCGCGGAGGGGCTTGATCGGACGTTCACGCAGGACGAGCTTGCCGCGCTGCCGCTGAAACCGCACGCCGATCTGCGTTTGGTGGGTCAGGATGTGCATCCGCTTGATCTGGATACGAAAACCACCGGTCAGGCGATTTATGGACTGGATGCCAAAGTAGACGGAATGGTCTACGGCGTGCCGATGCTGCCTCCGACACGCTACGGCTCGACGGTTAACTCTGTCGACGACAGTGCGGCGAAAGGCATCAAAGGCTATCTTGAAACCGTAGTGCTTGATGATCCCTCAGGCACCGTGCCGGGCTGGGTCGTGGTTCTGGGCCAAACGCTCTACGCCGCACGCTCTGCCGCGCTTGAGATCAGCGTCGATTGGGCTGCAGGCGAGACCGCAAATGTGTCCGAGGATGACATTCAAGCACGGGGGCGCGAACTGATTAACAGCGATGCAGGCTCTATCCTGCACACAGATCAACCAGACACCGCTGCTGCTTTCGATGCCGCCGCTGATACGCTTGAAGCAGAGTACACTACGCAGTCTGTACTGCATTTCCAGATGGAACCAGTGAACGCCACCGTCTTCCAGAATGCCGATGGCATCTGGGAAACCCACGCGGGCAATCAATGGCAATCACTGATTCTGCCGACGTTGGCCGCAGCACTTGAAGTGCCTGCAGACAAGATCGTGATGCGCAGCTACATGCTGGGCGGAGGCTTTGGCCGTCGTCTCAACGGCGACTACATCGTGCCCGCCGCACTTGCGGCAAAGGCCGTGGGCAAGCCGGTCAAGCTTGTATTCTCGCGCGAAGAGGATGCCCAATTCGACAGCATCCGGTCGCCTTCGGTGCAAAAACTGCGCATGGCGTTTGACGCAGCACAGGCGGTGACCGGTATGGAACACCATGCCACTGCCGGTTGGCCGACGCAGGCATTAGCACCGGGCTTCATGCCCAAAGGCGTCAACGACGAGCCCTATGACCCTTTCGCCATCGATGGGGCCGATCACTGGTATACCGTCGGGGCGCATCGTGTGCGAGCGATCTCAAACGATCTGGCGAACCAGACCTTCCGTCCCGGTTGGCTGCGGTCGGTGGGGCCAGGTTGGACCAACTTTGCCGTTGAGAGCTTCATGGACGAAGCCGCGCATAAGGTCGGTGCCGATCCGCTGCAATTCCGCCTCGATCACCTGACGGCCGAAGGTATGAACGCAGGGTCGGAACCCAACGCGGTGGGTGGTGCCACGCGACAGGCCGCAGTGTTGAAGCGCGTGGCCGAGATGTCGGGCTACGGCAAAACCGATCTGCCGGAGGGAACATCGATCGGCATTGCCGCGACCTTTGGCCAATCGCGCACCATGCCGACCTGGACTGCTGCGGCTGTCCAACTGGCCGTGGACGCCGAAACCGGCGACGTGGAAGTCCAAAAGATGTGGCTGGCCTTTGACTGCGGCACTGTCGTGGACCCCGATGGCGCACGTGCACAATGCGCGGGTGCGGCACTCTGGGGGCTGTCCATGGCGTTGCATGAAGGCACGCGGATTGAAAACGGCAATGTCGTCGATCTCAATCTTGGGACATATATGCCCCTGCGTCTTGCCGATGTACCTGAAATGGAGATCGAGTTCATTGAGAGCACGCAAGTGCCGGTTGGACTTGGGGAACCGGGCACCACGGTTATTGCACCGGCGATCGCCAACGCGATTTTCAACGCGACGGGCGCGCGTCTCCGCCATCTGCCGATCACCAGCGACGCTGTGCTGTCGGCGATAAAGTCGTAAGAAGTGTTTCGCGGGCGCATTCCCTTGCGCCCGCGAAATCGGGTTAACCAATTTTGTGGTATCAGTCGCAATTTGCGCGATTACACTACCACTCACGAAAACCGCCATTTGTGACTGGTTTATTAAACCAGACATCGAAGCACCGTCAGCAAAGGCCTGAAAAGCCCCGCATACCGGACTTCCACCCTATACTTCGCCAACGTCGGTTTTTCGGCGCTGCCCCGTTTATGTTTAATGCAAGACTTGGCGATTCACCGCGATTTCGGCCCCATCAATCAGGCTCTCCGCCTATGTGCCTTGAAGGTTGAACTCCAGTTCCAGCTGACCTGATAGGTACCGGCGCATGAATTCCGCGTTTTCACCGACATAAGACGCCATCATTTTGGAAATCTGGCGGTTGGCGCGCAGTTTGCCCAATCCGAAATTATCGACATCTTCGTTTTAAAGCGACCGTCAGTTTCCGGGCACCATGATTGGCGATCCCGTCGATCAGCACCCCATCGCCCAGTACACCGTCAAGTGCTGCTTGCGCTGTATCGAATACCGTTTTCAAGCTGCAATTTCTTTTAACCCGAGGATCGCGCGCGCCTGCCGCCAGTCCGCCACGGGCCGTTCGTATTTCTCGCACAACTGCGCGGCGCGCGTCACAAGGGCGGCGTTCGACGGGGCCAGCGTATCGCGATCCAGGCGGACGTTATCCTCAAGCCCTGTACGCGCATGGCCCCCCAAGGAAATCGCCCAGTCGTTCAGCGTAAACTGCTGCGCACCGATGCCTGCCGCGCACCACGGCGCATCG
>Ga0209095_1001233_pt1 | contig 13995 bp, 6 predicted proteins | sample COGITO_mtgs_1104_3_FD_184795 | JGI IMG/M metagenome (GOLD analysis project Ga0209095, IMG submission 184795) | Pelagic marine microbial communities from North Sea - COGITO_mtgs_110404 (SPAdes) (version 2) | ecosystem: Environmental > Aquatic > Marine > Epipelagic ... | reverse complement strand
ATAAGTACATTATTATTAGTTGTGCTAACTCTTACAGTTAAACTTGACCCTTCAGATGCATTAAGTTCTCCTGAAATCTCATCATTGTTATCAGTACCACTAATTGTTGTACTACCAGAAAAAGTTAATTTACCACTTGCTTCAGATGCATTTTTAATAGAAAGAGTATCTCCGTCTGTAAATGAGTAATCACCACTATCATCACTAGCAATTGTTACATCAGCAGCAATAGATTGATTTGTAAAAAAAAGAAGTATGCTTAAAAGTAAGATTAACTTTTTAAAAATAAGACTTTTGCTCAGCGACGGGGTCAACGAAAAATGAATACGTTTATTTATCACTAAGCAAAAACAAATAGAAAAAAAATAACCCATTAAAAAAGTTATCTAACAGGTTGAAAAATTAATACATTATTAAGAAATTTACTCATATTTAATGATTCGATATAATATATATTGTATATATAAACTCATTATATATATAAATATTCTATAATATGAGTGAACAATCGTTTCTAAACCCAAGGTTTTTAAAATATTTTTTAGCGGTAGCTGATGAAGACAGCATACTTTCAGCAAGTGCAGGTTTAAACGTCTCTCAACCATCAATTACAAGAGCAATACAAATAATTGAAAAAAACCTAAACAAGAAGTTATTTATTAGAACAAAAAAAGGCATGCAATTAACTACTGATGGAGAATTGTTTTACTTTAATGCTAAAAGCATTTTGGCTTATAATGAAAAAGTAATACAAAATATAAGATCAAACAATATAGAAATTAAAGAAAGTAAAAATGGAATAATAAGATTTGGTCTACCTAATACATTAACTTTTACTCATAAACAAAACATACTTTGGTTAATAAAAAAAAATAATCAAACTAAAAAAATTATTATTATAGAAGATGATAATTATAAGTTGATTGATTTAATATTAAAAAATCAAATTGATTTTGCTATATGCTGTTTACAAACTTTTGATAATAATATTGTAACAACTAATCTCTATAACGATCCTTTTTGTATTACTTTTTATAAGGGGCATAAGTTTCAAAATTTAAAAAATGTTGATATTAAAATGGTGAGAGAAGAACCAAATTATGTTTACAGAAATACTTGTGAATTTTTTTTCTATTCAGAATATAAAAAAAATGGAAAATTCCCAGATCAAAATGAAGTTAAAAAAACAATTAAAAAAAGGAAAGAGAAGAACAGTGACAATAGAGACATGATTTATACAGACAGTGACACAACAGCTGCATCCTGTGTAAAAAGTGGTTTAGGTGTTGCAGTTATGCCTGAAAGTGTAGCTATAGATCATAAATTATTATTTAAACATTTAACAAAACCAAATTTAACTAGAAACATTTCTTTAATACAGAATAAAAAAAATAAAAATAAACTAGAAGTGACAGAGCAAGCATTAAAAAATGCAATTTGGTTATGATATTAAATTTTAAAAGATCAATTGTAATTATAAATTTTTTTATATTTGTGCTGTTATTATCATTTAATAACTTAACTGTAGCTGATGAGAAAAAAGAGCAACCAAATGTAACTACCAAACAATATCGAGATTGGACCTTAAGATGTGTAAAAATTCAAAAAAAAGATGAATGTGAAGTTGTTCAAAATTTACAGGTTAATAATTCTAATTTAAAATTTACCATTGCATATACAAATTTTATTAATGAAGAGAATGAGCTTAAAGAAATTATAAACATAATTACACCTTTAGGCGTAAATCTTCAAAAAAGAGTTTCTTTAGCTTTTCACAAAGGAACTAGAGTTAACCTGCCCTATATTAAATGTGAAGTTGTGGGTTGTATAATTTCAATAACAAATAATAGTAAAGATCCAGCAGTTATAAGTTTATTCAATCAAATTAAAAAGGCTATGCAAACATCTGTTTATTTTGAAATAATCATTAATGGGTTTAATCAAAAACCAATATTAGTTAAATCATCGCTTCAAGGTTTCGAAAGTGCACTTAAAGAACTCAATAACTCAAAAGGCTAGATATAGGTGAAAAATTTCAAAAAATATTCAGGAATTTTTTTATTGATTATTTTTTTAATAATAAAATTTCAGGATAGCAACTTTGTTAAAAAAATTGAAAACATTTCATACGATTTTTTTCAGTCTATATTTACTGTTGATACTGATTTTAATAATGTGGTGATTGTAGACATTGATGAAAAAAGTATTGGTGAAATTGGCCAATTTCCATGGCGTAGAGATATATTTGCAAAATTAATTAATAAACTAAATACACTAGATGCTTCTATAATTTCTTTTGATATTTTTTTTAGTGAAGAAGACAAACAAAATCCAAAAAGAATTTTAGAAGAATTTGATATTGAGAGTAGTGACGTATTAGATTCGGATCAATCTTTATATAATGAAATACAAACATCAAAAATTATTCTTCCAGTTTTAGGTGATATTTCTGCTTTTAATAAAAATAATAACTCAAAACCAAAAGCGAATATTGTAACAAAAGGAACTAATGGATTTAACTACCTATACAGTTTCAAAAATAAAATTACTTCTCTTGAAAAATTTAATGATGCTGCTCAAGGAATTGGAAACATATCCTATCTAGACAGTCAAGATGGTGTTCTAAGATCGTTACCCATACTTTTAAAAATTGAAGATAAGGTGTGGCCAGCTTTAAGTTTTGAAACATTAAGAGTACTGCATGAAAACAAAACAATTTTAGTAAAATCAAATGAAAATGGAATTTCTGAAATTAAAACTCGAAAATATAAAATTAATACTGATGCCAATGCAGTAGTGTTTATTAATTATAAAAATTTTGATAAAAAAAATTACATTTCAGCAGCAGATATTTTAAACGATAGAATAAATAAAAATTCAATTCAAAATAAAATAATTTTAATTGGAAGTTCAGCGCAAGGGTTATTTGATTTTGTTAAAATTCCTAATGGCAAGGTAATTCCAGGTGTTGAAACACATGCTCATGTAATTGAGAATATAGTAAATAATGATTTCATAATTAAAAATTTTAATACAAAGATAATTGAAAATATTTTATTATTAATATCTCTAATAATTGTGTTAATAATTCCAAATAAGATACAGCCTAAGTATAGTATTGTTTTCTATTCAGGTTTATTAATAATATTAATTTCAACAAGCACAATTTTTTATCAATTTAATTATTTTGTAGATATTCTTTATACAATCATAAGCTCCTCAATATTGTTTTTAACGTCACTTTATTTTAGATACATTAGAGAAAATGAAATCGCATTAGATAATGAAAAAAAACAAATAATCTTAAAAAAAGAACGAGAAATAGCTGGAGAAGTTCAAAAAAAATTATTTCCAAAAGATTATAAAAATCCAAAAATATTATATGCTAGAAATGTTCCTGCAAGAGATGTCTCTGGTGATTATTATGATTACATGCAAATTAATGATAACGAAGTATATTTTACTTTAGCAGATGTTTCTGGAAAAGGTATAAAGGCAGGTATATTAATGGCTAATGCAGCGGCTGTTTTTAGGTCACTAGTGAAACTAGAAAAGCCCATTTCAACAATTGCAAAATATATAAACAACCAAGTTGCAGACTCTTCTTATCAAGGCATGTTTATTACTGCGGTTATTGGTAAATTCAATATATCCAATAAAGAAATTGAGTATATAAATCTGGGCCACGAACCAATTATGTTATTTAACAAGGATTATAAATTTGAGTATCTAAAATCAACTTTGCCACCTCTTGGAATTATGAAGATGGATGATGATAATTTTTTCCAAACTCATAAGATTAATATTAAAGACAAAAATGTAATGATTTATACAGATGGTGTTACTGAGGGATATTTAGAAAACGGTGCAGAATTACAAGCTAGTGGTGTTGAAGACTTGCTTAAAGAAAATAAATTTTATGCACCTAATGAAATTATTAATCATTTGAGCAAAATTCTTACAGCTTCAAAAAAACCTTTAAGGGACGATGTAACTTGCATGGTTATATCTGGAATAGAATAGATGAAAAAAATTTTTACTATTTTGATAATTTTAAGTGCTTTTATGAGAGCTGAAGCAGAAATTACATACCTTCAAATTTTAAAAGACCCTACTGATTTAAAACTGAATTTACAATATGCTAAAGAACAAGAATTAAAGAAAGAGTATAAATCTGTAATAGGTACTTTAGAAAGACTAACATCTCTTTATCCAAAAAATGTAGATTTAAAATTATATTTACTTTCGATGTCTATTAAAACAGACAGTACTGAAAAAACATTAAATCTAATTCAGGAAATTCAATCTAGTGATCAAATTTCAGATGAAGTTAAAAAACAAGTTGCTCAAGTTTTTGATGATATGAACAAAAAGAAAATTGATCAAGACACGATTGCAAAGAAAAAAGAAAGAGAGCAAGCTAAGTTAGCTGCTGCAAATAAAACACAAGCTACTAATGAGCCAGCAAACCCTTGGACTTGGTATACTGAGGTTGGATACACAAACATGTTAAATTCAAATATTGGTAATATATCAGAAAGTAAAACACAATTTTCAGGAGGAAATCCAGTTGCAATGTCAGGAACTGAGGGAGATAACGTAACAACTTTAAAAAACTTATGGGGTGCCATTTATCAAATTGACTCTTCTTCAAATTTATCAATGACTGCAAGCCATTCGACATCAGAACAAAATAGAGCTACTTCAGATGAAAATGATACACAGTCATTTGTAGTAACTTATAGTAAATTTTTACCCAAAAACTCTATAACCTCTACGTATTCAGGAAGTGAAACCAAAACTAGAAATGCTGCAAATTCTATTACCCATAGTTTAAGTATCGATAATAGATATGCTTTAACAGATAATCAAAAAATTCTAACAGGATTAAATACTGGTTTTACTAAAGGAAATCAGAATTCATCAAATGCTAGTAAAAGAGCAAGCAATACATCAAAAATTGGTTTTGTTCTTGGTCATGAGTATTTTTTTACACCACAACATAATATAAAAATTAAATATGCATTTACAGATACGAAAGCTATTGCAGATTACAATGCTCTTCAGGATCACACTTTATCAGCCACATATTCTAAAAATTTTAAAATTGGAAATTTAGGATTAACTTATTCTTTGTCTGATAAAAACTATCAAAAAGCTGATACTTTTGTTCACTCATCAATAGTTAGAAAAGATAATACTAAGAATAAAACTATCTCTTTTAATGGAAATTTGAACCAATTATTTTCTGCTCAAAATATTATACCTATTAGAGAGCATATTGGAAAATTTTTAAACACGCTAAACTACAGTACTTCGTGGTCAGAAACTCAATCTGAAGGCTCACTATTACAGCACAACTATAAGAAAGAGTCGTTCACATTTAGCTTAACAAAAAGGATGTATTTTTAATGATTTTATCAAGTGTTAATAGTAAAACCTCATTAATGAAATTTATTTCTAAAGTTTTAACAATATTTTTATTTACAACTCAACTAAGTTTTTCAGCTGAGCAAATTGGCATTATTGGTTTTGTAATAGGAGATGTCTTTAATCAAAAAGGTGAGAAGTTAAACGTAGGAGACTCTATATTCTTTGGCGATACAATAAATGCAAGTGAAGGTGCTAAATCACAGTTAATGTTTATTGATCAAACAGTGATGACAATTGGATCAAAAACAGAATTGACTATCGATGAGTTTATTTTTGATCCAAATGAAAGTACTGGTAAACTCCTAACTACAATTAAATCAGGTAGTGTTAAAATTTTAACTGGAAAAATTAGTGAAATAAACCCAGAAAATTTAGAGGTTAAAACTCCTGCTGGAACCATTGGAACTAGAGGAACTGAATTTAAAGCTTCAGTTGACCCTGAGACAACTCAAAGTAAAATTTTATTAGTTGGACCGGGTCCTAATAATCAATTAAATTTAAGAGCAGGTGCTGTTGATGTTTCAAATGAATTTGGAACAGTCACATTAGACCAGCCTTATCTTTTTACAGAATTAACTCAAAATCGTGCACCAACAGAAGCTGTAATTATACCTCAGGCTGAACTGCAAAAGTTTCAAGAATTAGAAGTTGAACCTCAAGCTCCTGGATCAACTGAAGTAATAGATGAAGAAGGTGAAACACAATTGACAGAAGGTGAAGAAGCTATAACAGAAGAAACACCTGAAGGATTAGCACAATTAAGTGATGAAGAAATTCAAAACATAGTTAAGGGTGAAATGTTTGCAGAAGGTCAAGACGAGGGAGATTTAATAATTGATACTCTGGTTGCTGCTCTTGCTAAAGATGATGGTGGTATTACAGCTCAGATGCTTGGAAAATCTTTTATTAATAGTGGTGTAGAAATGAGACCTGATTTTGACTTACCAGCAGGAATGGATTTCAACTCTCCTGAAGCAATGATCTTTATGGAAGAAAAAGCGATGCAAGAACTTGAGAAAGTAATGTTGGTTAGTGCTAGAGTGAAAGATGTAGATTATGTTCCAGCAAAATTTAATCAATTTGGTGGATTTGATGATATTAGAGTTCCAATTTTAAATGATGAAACGGGTGATGTTGTATTTCTTGATATGGGGAATATTGATTTTAAACCACAAGTTTTACCTGCAGGATTTAATCCTGATGGTCCACAAATTCTATCAAGAGCTCCTGAGCAATTATTCCTTAAAGGTGGAAATGAAAATCTTTTTATAGACTTTAATGAAGGCCAATTTTTTGAAGCAGTAGTTGATCCAGAAATGGAAGCACTTGATCAGAGATATCTAGCAGCTGTAGAGAGTGGTGCAACTCAAGAAGAAATAGAAGAGATTTTTGTTGAGATGGATAATGTTATGCAAAAGGCTGATGAAGCTATGATAGCAATTGATATGATTAGAATGGAAAATGAATATTTACCAGAAGTTGGTTTTAAAATGGATTTTTTATCAGCCGAACAGTTCACAAAAGAACAAGACAGTTTCTTATTTGATGCTGGCATATATTCAGAATCGTGGGATCAAGCTGAAGCAGGGAAAGTTGCAATCTTTCAAATTGATGGTTCTGTAGATTATGTAGATGAACAAGATGCTAACGCTGCTTGGGAAGAAGTAGATCAAGCATATGAAAAACAGTTTGCAGAAGCATTCCCTGAAATTTATCAAGCAGAGAAAAAAGCTGAAGCATTAATGGAAAGAGCAGATGCTACTGCTGATAAACTCTATTCACAAGTAGATGAATTACTACAATCTGGAGCTACAGATGAAGAAATTAATGCGTTATACGAAAAAATTGATAATCAAATGGCAGAAGTTTACTCTGAAGTAGATAGTGCATTTGAAGAAGTTGTTTTAGTTGAATTAAAGACAAATATCTTTTTAGTTGCAGAAGAAGCAGCTATTAGAAAAGCAGATTTAAAAACAGCTAAAGAAACTGGTGTTATAGATGGAAAAGAAGTTACTAAAGAGGAACTTGCTGTAATTGAAGAAGAAGTTTCAGTATTAGAGATCGAAATTAAAGAAAGTAAAGAAGATTACATTGAAGAAGTAAGTTTTGCCTCAAAAAAAAATAGAGGAGTTGCTGCAGACGCTAACCAAATTGAAACTGAAATCAAACAGCAAGAAATAAAATTAGAGCAAGAAATTGTTTTAGTTTCTAGAGAAATAAATCAAATTCAAAAATATTATGATGAGCCATTATTTTATGAAGATTTATATTTGAAAAGACCTGAGATTATAAATACAAACAATTTCACAATTGGTGCCACAACTTATGCAGATCTAAATGAAGTTTCAAGTGGAACTCATACTTATAACGGAGTAACAACAAATCTAACAGTTGTAACTGCTGGAAGTAGTGCTCATGCAGATGTTAACGAAGTAGGAGAAGTTGCAGGTTCGTTTACTCCAACTCATACAATTGATTATAGTACACGTACAATTACACAAGCTGCTGATATCACAGTTACAAAACTTGGAAGAAACACTACATCAAGATCATTTACAGTATCAAAAGGACATACTTATTCTTCAAGCGACACTGGTACTGCATCACCAAACACATCTTATAATGTCACAGGCGATGACGATTCTAACACAGTTAATACAGTTGCTAGCAGTCTAACAGATCCTGTTTCAACTGCTGTAACAGATGGGACGACTTATACTGAAACTAGCACAAAAGCAAATACTCATTATTTAGTAACTGTTTCATCTGATATTCAAAACAGAACAACAGGATCTTATTCAGACACTATTGATACAACTGTTACAGTTCAAACAGAACAAAGTGATGGAGGAGATATAAATAAAATTTCTGGAACCTCCCCTGCTGGTAGGAATTAGATAATTAATATTAAAATTAGTATTACAAAGAAAATATTAAGAAATTTTCTTAAGTTTTTTTCCACAAAAAATATCATTTTTAATAGTATTTATCGGTAAAATTAGATTTGAATATACTTTAATTCTATAATGAAATTATAAAAATATATAAATTATTCTTTTTATGTAAATAATTATGATCCATAATATTAGTCAATATGAGTAATCATAAAATTAAAGATATTAAAAAAAGACATTTTTGTAAAAATGCAACCTATACCTTTTTAGCTTTAAACATATTACCTTCAATTGTTTTTGCTAATTCAGATAGTAACGAGGTGATTGGTCAAAACCTTGAAATAAATGGAAAAAAAATAAAAGGTTTAATTGATAGTATTAGTTCGGCTAATATTAAATCATTAGATAATCAATCAATTTTAAAATTAAAAAATGATATTTATTTAATCTCAAAAAATTCAGAGATAGAGTTTAAAAATAACAAAATTTTTAGAATAATTAAAGGTGCAGTACATAGTGTTTTTGGTAAACAACAAAATGAATTAAATATTAAAACCACTAATGGGACTATAGGTATTAGAGGCACATCAACTTACATAGAAATTGAAGAAAAATTTTCAAGAACATATGTTTGCAATTGTTATGGGCAAACTAATATTTATGACAAAAATAACAATTTAAAAAAAGAGATTAAAAGCAAATACCATTCTCCAGCAATTATTACTGGTAATGGAAATGTAGGAGATTCTCCTTATAATGTTCCATTAAACCATTACGACGATCATATTGAAGAGTTAAATGATTTAGTTGGTAGATCGCCTAATTGGAAATTACCAGAAGGTAAAAAAATATTTTTTTCTCCAAATAATCTTAAAATATAATTATCTATTATTCCAAGTTATAGGAGTTACTGTTACTGAATTTCTAGCTCCAATTGTTTTAACAATACCAATAGTTTGGTTTAAAGTTGTATCACCATAAACTAGTTTTATTTTAATTTTTCTATTTCCAGGTGTAAAATCACTTGTGTCAGTATTTTGATAATATATTTTAGCTAACTCAGTTCTCCATTGATCAATAGTTGCAACCTCTCCAGATGGTGAAGTTATTCTCATAGGGGTATTAGATGATGAAACAAACGAGGTAGCTTTTGACCAATTTGTTGATAATGCTCCATCACCAGATGTTGATACCTCTAAAGTATCTTCTCCTGCAATAAATATACTATTATCACTTCCATCATTATAAAATGAAATTTCTGCTCTGATAGGCCCTAAAATTATTGGTATATTGTTACCATCTTCTTCAATATCTGCTCCTGTAAAATCACCTACACTTCCTCCATATCTGATTATATATCCTTCTACATCAGAACTAGCCATGCCTCCTCTTGTTAAAATACCCGTTGTTGAAGCTGAAGAAGTTTGTTCAAAAACTAAATAATCATTATTGTTTGCAGCAGGATGACTACTAACCCAATTTGCAGATTCAAATGGACCAACACGTACACTAGCTGAAGATGGCCGCAAGCTAGTTTGATCACAACTTGCTTCATTTTCAAGATCAGCATCCGTTAGAGGTGTGTTTATTCGTACTCTCCAAAATTCTTTATCTTTCCAAGGACCTGATGTATATCTCCAAAATCCTGATCTATACAAACCACCTTGACACTCATCTGTTCCATTTACCCAAGCTTGGCTATCGTTTGCAATACCAAGACTCTCAATTGCAGTTAGATCTGCAGCTGTTGTAACGTTTGCTAGATAACCTTGAATACCACATAAATTTGCATAACTTGCTTGAAAATTAGCTTGATTATAACTTAATTGAGTATCATTAAAGTTATAATAATGACTAGCACCAGCAGGTTTTTCAACATCACCAATTAATACTTCTATTTCTCTGGTACCAGCGGTTGAGGCATTATGTTCAAAATGCATTGATTTAATTAAATCTAAATAGTTTTTACAAGTCGCGTCGCCTGTTAGTGTCACAGTAGATGTTTCGTTCCCTGAGGCTGTTAGACCAATATCTGTTAGTTCATCTGTCCCCACTACTAGTTTATCCCCAGTTTGAGATCCAGTTTTAATTTTTACTATAGCTTTAGTTACCCTTCTATCATAAAGATTAATAACTCTTTTAGTTGCAATTCTTATATTAGGATCTTCATCATTTTCCATACCACCATATTCAAGAATTAATCCTCTAATAGAATAATTAAAATTATTTGAATAACTAGCACTCCAATTATGTAAATCATTCCAGGTTAGTTCTGCATCAGCTGAAAAGTGAGTTCCCAGTAAATGAATGCCATGCTCAGTTTCTGCAACATTATTTGGTTCACCTGTTCCATTCCAATTTCTAAATGGCATTCCATCAACAAAAACCTCCCCAATTTGTTGGCCAGAAGGATTTGACCTAGTCCATGTGCCATTATTAGCAGATGGCGTACTTGATGCTGTTCTTGTTGGAGCAAAAGCAAGACCTCTCGCATTCCAAAGCATAGACTCTGGTCCAGTCATCCATCTCCATACTGGGCACTCAGTACTACTTACAGAATCATCTACATTGCTATAAGCAGCATTAAAAAATGTTTTGGTATTATTTCCAGTAATTGCTTGAGAATTTGATAAAGCAATTTTTGGATCTTTATAAAAAAGCTCTAAACCTGATTGTGTTTGTGTGTTATTTGCGGTTGTTGTTGATTCTAATCTATAAAATTCATTTTGAATTCCCTCTAGCTGCCATAATTGAGCAGTACTTACAGAATAATTTGAAAAACTTGTGCTATTTATGTTTTCTCTTGTATCTAAATCGACTAGATCAAATGTCGTAGTAGACACTACTCTAACTCTATAATATCCTGTATTAAATTGAGTCATACCATCTAAATTCAACTGATTGCTTGTACTGATATCAGCAATTTTTATAATATCATCATGTGTCAAACCGTGAGCAGAACTTGTTGTAACTCTTGCAGGATTTGCTTTTGAAATAGAAGTGATAGTTCTTGCGGTAGTAGTGGAATATTTTTCTACAATATTTCTTACATAATTTTCTGTAGATGTGTCCGGTGTAGAGTCAAAAGTGTATGTAACTCCTTGTCTATACATTTGTATATTTTCAAAATTTCTCAAAGCTCGAAAATCTGCAGTTGCTTGGGCTCTATTATCTCGTTGCCTAAAACCACCACATTTATTTAAATTAGCCGCACTACTTTGGTTCGCAGACCCTGCTATGCCTCCCATCCAACCATTACCGATAGCTTTTTCTGTAATAATGTCATTCTCTGACTCACTCGTAATTGTTGCGAGGTATCCACTTTTACCAAAATAATTTAACTGTCTAGAAAGTGAAAAAGCTTCGTTCATTCTTCTATTTTTATTATTGTATAAATTTTGATTAGCATTAGGAGTACCACTTGCTCTTGCAGGAAATTCATAAAATTCATAAAAGTGATTATATCCATCACGATGCTCTTCAACGTGAAGTGGGCCTAATGAAAAGAGAATTGTTCTTTCTCCTAAAGATGCAATAGTAGTTTCATCTTCATCACTATCTGTCCCATCTGTTCCATCTGTCCCTTCATTTGCAAAAGGATTATCACCATCCTCTGCATCTAATTCTTTAGTATTATAATATTTTACCGACTCAAAAGCTTCTGTCCAAACATCAATATCTGCACAAGGAGCATCTGCTTCATCTCCCTCATAAAACGTCCATATCTGAGGGTTAAAAATTGTTGGAGTTTGACTAATATTTAAAGTAGCTCCCCCTGTTATAGAACTACCAGAGGTATTTTTCCAAACTCTATTATTGTACCATACAAATGAATTTGCTGCATAAGTCGTAGCAGGATTCCAATTAGCAGGTTTTCCAGAATGAACTAAGGTCAATACTCCAATATTGGCATTCCAGCCAAGCCAATCATCAGAAGTATCATTGTCTGAGGCCGAGGTATTATCTGCTGTTATTGTAGAAGGAGCATCTTCAGCAGTTGTGTCATATTTTAATATGTCTTCCATTTCATAGTCATCAGCAAAATCACCGTCACTATTTAAATCTGTTGGAGCAACATACTTGTCTTTTTCTATTGTTGCTCTTGCAACACAAAAATTATTATTTGAATAATCAACTTCGTCTGCATCATTAGTGTCACCATCTTGGTTTATGTCGTGCTCTAAGCTGAAATGATCAAACCCACCATATTCAACTACATACCCTGTAATACAGTCCAAACCACCTGAGTTACAATTAGGTATTCTTCTTAAATCATTCCATCCACCGTCACCGTTTGTTCTATCACTTCTATTTATTTCCATATCCGCATATGGTTCAGCCGCATTATTTGGTTCACCACTTTGCCAATTTGTATAAGTTACACTCATTCCCATAAGAGGGCCCGACTCTGATTGCATATTGGTTGCACTAGAAGTCGGGTTTCTCCAATCGGAATTTGAAAGCCATAAATAATGTTGATCTCCTGAACCATCAAGTCTTGTACCGTAATAATTTGCTCTAGTTTCACCAGCTGCAACATGAAAAGGAGTAACACCAGTACAACCAGATTGAGTGCTACTGTTACACATTACTGCATCTTTGATAAATTCGTTTTCATTAGCAGACTCGATTGAGACTAAATATCCTTTCATACCTCCACAAGTTGATTGTTCAGCTCTTCGTTTTGCTTCCCACCAATCAATGGAATCACCATTGTAACCTAAATCACTTGAAACATTTGGTGCTGTTGAGAAATATTTATAATAATGACCATAACTGTTATCTCCAGATGATGATCTAAATTGCACACCATCACACCCACTACCTAAAACTTCTGACCAATCATCTTCTTCAAAATCAACTCCTGAAGATTTTCCTGCATCTTTTTCTAAATAATAAAGTTTATCATCATATTCCACACAATCCTTTTCGTTGTAAGATGATGCAGCATTAAAATCTGTAAATGTATTAGAGTTGTTACATTGCTCCATTGATCTTTTAAAAACATAAAAATTAGTATTTGAATTGTCTCTTTCTTGAATCTTAATATCTCCAGCAACTCCTTCTTGATTAACATAAGTACTTAATGGAGTAATCAATGGTGTTCCTTCCTGACCAGTTAAAGAATTCAAATCTTCACTTGTTAAGGCAATTAATCCATCTCCTACATCTCCTTTTTGAACTGGAGCCGATACAATTAATTCTAAAGGAACTATTTGTCCTTGAGGTCCATTTCCACAAGATAAAATTTTATAATACACAACATCTTCACCAGGAGGAACATTTATAGATGGTGCATTGTCAGTAGTTGATATTGTTGGATATTTTGTAATTTCTGTTTGCCATAGGGTTCCTTTGTTTCCAATGCCATAAATTGTTGCATCATTTTTCCTATCAGCACTTCTAGAGGTATTGAAATCTTTAGCTATGTTTCCTGAACCTTCATTAAATTTATAATAAGAAACTAAGCCTGGCTCTGATCCTGAAAGTCTTCTTCTGCTATTATTTGCTATATCAGTAACTGATCTTGAAATATTCCATATTCTCATTTCTGCAATATTTCCAAGCCAAGGAACACTCTGTATTAATGGATCACCTGTTAAATAGCTATTTGGAGAAAAACCATTCAAACCCTCGCCAATTGCAAGTGGCCAAAAATCACCTTCTG
>Ga0209095_1001232_pt1 | contig 13997 bp, 10 predicted proteins | sample COGITO_mtgs_1104_3_FD_184795 | JGI IMG/M metagenome (GOLD analysis project Ga0209095, IMG submission 184795) | Pelagic marine microbial communities from North Sea - COGITO_mtgs_110404 (SPAdes) (version 2) | ecosystem: Environmental > Aquatic > Marine > Epipelagic ... | reverse complement strand
GTCTCGAATGCCGGATCCGCCAGCGCGGCCAATCCGGTTTCCCCGCGCAGCGCGATCCACGCGGTGTCGGACGTTGCGGATATGGCAACCCAAGCCGTTTCGCCATCCGGCGCGGCGCAGGGGTAGACCTCGTTGGGAACACAGTGCGGGTCGCGGTTGCCATCGGCAATCGGCACCCGCCCGGTCGCCGCGTGGTCAGCGAATGCTTCAGCGATGAACTGCATCCCGGCCTCGGCCTGACTGATATCCAACTGTCTGCCCCGGCCCGTCAGGCGCTTGTCTTCCAACGCAGCCAATAACACAGGAAAGGCCAGACGCGGGGCCACGAAATCTGTATAGGGTCCATAAGGGCCAATCGGGGCAGACACATCACGACCGGCAAGCACCTGAAGCCCCGACATCGCGGCACCGATATTGCCGAACCCCGCCAAGGCGGACCATGGCCCCGACTGCCCCATCAGCGATGTCGACAGCATGACCAACCCCGGATTATCCTGCGACAGGGTATCGTAATCCAACCCCCATTTATCCATCTGGCCAGGGGCAAAACTTTCGACCAACACGTCAACCTTGCCAGCCAGCTCCTTGACCAGCGCCCGCCCCGCGTCTTGGGACAAGTCCAGCGTCAGGCCTGCCTTTCCAGCATTGCAGTTTTCGTACAGTCCCGACCGGTTGAGATCACGAACACCTTCCGGATACGGCCCTGTCAACCGCGCGACTTCGGGCTTTCGCGCACTTTCGACCCGAATGACCTTTGCACCGAAATCGGCCAGATTGCGCCCGATCATCGGCCCTGCGACCACCCAGGACAGATCAAGGACAGTTATATTCTCAAGCGGCCGTGCGACATGGGTCACAGCCTTGGCCACAGGAAATGGCCGAGCGGCATCCGCATTTTCAAGCCAGTCGACCTCGGCCTTGGTGCCGCTTTCGCCAAGATCGGGTGCTGGTCGCAGCGGGGTAAACCCTTCGTCAAAGCCAAGCGCGAGTTTACCCGGCAAAGCCAACGCGCCGACCTTTTGCAAAAAGCCGCGCGCTTTGCTGTGGGGGCTGTCGGCCAGATCCGAGACCGTCATGATCGGGGCCAGCATCAGACGATGCTGCAACGCCATTTCGACCGCCTCGCGTTTGGTCATGGCGGCAAGAAAATCGGCAACCTCGGTGCGGGCCTGCTCCATCTCCTCATCCGTGATTTCGTCGTTTTCAATTTGGGGGGGTAGCGTAATCCAGTCCCATGCGGCGAATTTCGGCGAACATGCCCCGCGCGCGGCCATCACCGCAAACAGCGAATTCGTGAACCGCCCCGCCGCCGGACCAAGGGCAAGGTGCATTTCAACGATGCCGTCCTTGACGGACCATTTCGACCGCTGCGTCCGCGAGCCCGAACCTGACAGGTCAAGCTCGCGTTTCTTCTTGGATTTTACCTCGGCGCGGAAGACGTAGTTCGGATGACCGATGACGGACGCCATCGACAGGCTAAGAGTACATTGCGTGGCTGACGCCTGTGCGCTGGTGACGACCTGTTGGCCCTGGCCGCCGCGCCTGCGCGCCTCAAGGGCGACCATGATCCCGCACAGCGCATCTGCTGCCGCATGATGATAGGCTTGTGGCAAAGTCACGCGGGTTGGAATACCGGCCTGGCTTTCGGTTGGTTTCAACGGTCCGCCAGCGGCCCATAAGATCAGGTCGCTTTCTGCATAGCCTGCTTTCGGCCCGTCCAAACCAAAGGGCGTTACGATGGAATGAACGACACCGGGATTGGCTTTCAACAGGGTGTCCGTATCCAGAAAACCATCCCGTCCGGGCACACCGCTCTCAAGAACCACATCTGCAACGGCGGCCAGCGCTATCAGCCGTGCGGTTTCGGTGCCACGGTCCAGAACCAGCGACCGCCGACCGGCACCATAGGCGGCCCAGAACAATGACGTGCCGACCGTGTCGAAAGGTGCAACCCCACGGGCAGCCGACCCGCCCGCTGGTTCGATTTGAAGGACATCAGCGCCCATGCAGGCCAGCATCCGTCCCGTCAGAATGCCACGTTGATCCGTCAGATCCAGAACCCGCAGGCCCGCAAGTGCACCGTCATCCATCAATAAGACCCTCCATCAGCGTCAAGCTTGGCGGGACCACGCGAAATGCGTGGCAAGCCGCAGATTGGTTCCGCTGGTGCCACCCGGCACGCGCCCGTTTTTCGGGCTGTGCTCACCACTGATCCTCCGAGGTGAGCACAGCCGTTGCCGCCGCTGAAAACATGCCGCCGACCCCATGGACCAAGGACAGCTTGGCCCCTTCGATTTGCGCGGGCGATATGCCCCGCATCTGCCGCACGCCTTCTTGCAGGGCGAACATTCCGTACATGCCAGAGTGCATATAAGACAGCCCGCCGCCATTGGTGTTCAACGGCAAGCTGCCCCCGGGGCGTGTATTGCCTTCCGCAATAAAGGCCCCGCCTTCGCCCGGTTTGACAAAGCCAAGATCCTCAAGCCCATAAATCGGCAAATGTGCAAAGGCGTCATAGATCATCAGGTGATCGACATCCGAATGGGTGATCCCCGCGCTCTCGAACGCCATCTTGCCAGAAACGCGGAATGCCTTGGACGATGAAAAGCTTTCCATCTGCGAGATCATCGGCCCTTCGGCGCTTTCGCCGCCCATACCGCGCAGATAGACGGGTTTGGTGGGGAAATCCTTGGCCCGCGCCGCGCTGGTCAGGATCAGGGCACCGCCACCATCGCTGACCAAACAGCACATCAGTTTGCGGAAAGGATATGCGATCATTTTCGAGTTCAGAACATCATCGACCGAAAGCGGATCATGCGCCGTTGCGCGCGGATGGAGAGCGGCCCATTCGCGCTGGACCACTGCGACCATGGCAATCTGTTCGACGGTCAGGCCATCGTCTTTCATCTTGCGCATCACCGGAAGCGTGAACCGCGATGGCGGAAACAATGGCCCGTAGATCGATTCAAATTCCTGCTGCTGCATGGAGGGGAACAGTGGGCGATGGCTGCGATTATTCGACCTGCCGCTTTCACCGTGTGTGATCAGAACGGTCTTGCACAGCCCTGTTTCAATCGCTGCTGCCGCATGCCGCACCAGCGTGATAAAGGAACAGCCACCGACTGACGTGCCATCGTACCATGTCGGTGTAATGCCAAGGTATTGAATGATTTCGGCCACGTCATGGCCAGCGGTCGCAACACCGTCAATATCCGCAAGGGTCAGACCACAATCGGCCAAGGCGTTCAACGCAGCATCCGCGTGCAGCCCTGTCTGGCTTAGCTCGGGCACTTTGCCCATGCGCGTGGTTTCGGCGGCACCGACGATGGCTATGGATGCGCGGGTCATGCGGTGGCTCCTGCTGGTTTGAACTGGGGAATGGCGACATCGCCGCGCTGCTCAAAGGTCACATCAAGCGGCATATCGAGGATCAGCGCATCGGGATCGGCAGGGCAATCCAGGATGTTCGCGACCATCTTCACGCCTTCGTCCAACATGACAATGGCAACCGTAAAGGGGGGCTCGTACCCGGGGGCGGGCAGATGGTTAATGATGTAGGAATACAGTCGACCCTTACCGCTGGCCTGCTTAACTTCGACATCGCGATTGCCGCAGACCGGACAAAACGGCCGCGGCGGGAAATACGCCTTGTCACATGACGGGCAACTGTTCAGCAACAGCTTACCCTCTTTGGCACCGTTCCAGTAGAATTCTGTCTCTGGATAGATGGTCGGCAGAGGCCGGTCAGCCATCATATTTCTCCTTGTTTTCAAACAAATTTCAGATCAGCCAAGCCGTGCAAAGCCATTGTTGAGCACCACGATGTCACGTTCGACCACGCGAGCGCGAAAGCTGATGTCATTGCCGTCCCGCCACATTTCCGTGCGGATCGTTTCGCCGGGATACACAGGCGACGAAAACCGCAATTGCAGGTGGGTCAGGGCCGCAAAGTTCCCACCGGCCAATGCTTCGGTAATCGACCACGAGGCCACGCCAAGCGTGCAAAGCCCGTGCAGAATGGGCCGGTCAAAACCAACCTGCCGTGCTACGTCGGGGTCCGCATGGAGCGGGTTCATATCCCCCGACAGCCGATAGACCAGCGCGGCATTTTCTGGCGTCTTGAAATCGAACGTCGCATCCGGCGCACCTTCGGGCATGGCGTGGACAGGGCGCACTGCATCGTCTGATCCCCCGAACCCGCCATCGCCCCGCGCAAACGAAGTGCTCACGATCGTCGCGATCTTGAGGCCGCTGGCCTTGTCGGTGATGACCCGCTCGGAGTAGATCAACGCGCCCTTGCCCGCACCTTTGTCCACAATGCCGGTGATCCGTGTTTCACCCAGCAGCACGCCCGACGCAGGCAGTGGCGCATAAAGCGTCAGACTTTGTTCACCATGAAGGATTTTTTGCCACGTCAAACCAGTGTCGGGCTCCATCGCCCAGAAACCGGGATAGGCCAACACATTAACCATGGCGGGCAAGGCACCGAACCCCGTTGCATTTTCATAGGTGGCGCGCAGGTGCGACGGGGACAGCGGATCGGTCCCAAGGCCAAGCCCAAGCGCGTAAAGGATCGTATCCTTTTCCGTATAGGCATGTTCGGTTATAGGGAATTTCCGCCCCATGAGAGCGTCATAATTAATCATCACAAGTCCTCCTCTTGCTTTTGCATTTTATGTAGCATGATAATAATATGCAAGCTACTTATATATCGTCTCAGGATGGCTTTCAATTCACGACCCTTTCTTCAACATGACACATCTGCCATTGGGCGGTTTGCGTGCCACCCGACAATACTGACAGCTAGATCGATTCTTGCGCAAATTGTCGCTTTAATGGCTTGGTTTCCTTTGTCCTATAGGCCGCTGCTTCAACCAGTGAGGTAGCAATCATGGCAACGATCAGCGGAGGTAGCGGAAACGATTCCCTTACCGGCTCTCAGGACGACGATTCGATTACTGGAAACGCCGGGAATGACACACTGGTCGGATATTCGGGGAACGATACGATATCCGGCGATGCCGGAAATGATACGATCTATGGCGGACAGACAGCGGATCCGACCTATACCACTGTCAGCAACGGGCAGACGATCAACGGAACGACCGGACAGGATTACTTTCGCTGGGCCGCCGAAAACAGCTCCAACGCGACGATCCGCCTTGATGATGGTGGGGGCAGTGACAATGACGGCGACAATGTTGCCGATTACGTACTGGTCGGAACGACCAATACGACGAACACACTTGCCTTGCGCGGCTTCGATTACGGCAAGGACAAGATCGTCCTGCAAGAAGACTACACCAATATTTCGTCGTCGATCGTACAACATTCGCCGACGACCTATGGCGTTATCTATACGATCACCTACGCAAACGGAAATACGCAGATCTTTAACATCGAGTTGAACGGAACAGGTCCGATCGAACCGGTGCAAATTTTTACGACCACGCCACCGGTGCTAAGCGACGACGACGTTCTATCGGGGGGCGACGATGCCGATACGTTTGTCGTGGAAGACAACTTTGGCAATGATACGATCACGGGCGGCGAAGGTGGCACCGACTTTGACACCATAGACTTGAGCGCGGTGACGTCGCCGGTAACCGTGACCTATTCCGGTAGCGAGACCGGTACAGTCACTGACGGCACCGGCACGATAACTTTCAGCCAGATAGAGCGGTTTATCCTGACGGATCTGGCCGATACGGTGGACGGATCTGCCGACAGTATCGGCATCAACATCGAGGCGCGGGGGGGCGACGATTTCGTGCTGGGCAGCACCGGGAACGACACCCTACTCGGCGAAGATGGAAACGACACCCTGTCTGGTGAGGCTGGTGATGATTCGATTACCGGCGGCGCGGGTGACGATTTCATCGACGGTGGCGATGGCAACGACAACCTGAACGGCGGTACTGGGAACGATGTCTTTATTGGCGGTGATGGAACCGATACATTCGTTTACGCCCCCGGCGACGGCAACGACACGATCACTGATTTCAACGTTGGCAATACTGGAACGTTGGACGACGGCAACAGTGCAAACAATGATTTCATCGACTTATCGGCTTTCTACGGTAACATCCGTGAACTGCACGCCGACCAGGCGGATGATGGTATCCTCAACCAGTCCAACGATGGTGTTGACGGTGTCGATTATTCGGACAGATCCAGCTTTGGCACAGGCAGTCTAAACTTTTCCGGGGCAAGCGCGGATAATTCCAGCTTCACTTCGGAAAACACCGGCGTGGTGTGCTTTACGACCGGCACAGCGATCTGCACGCCGCGCGGTGATGTCCTGATCGAAGACCTCGTAATCGGCGATCTGGTCATCACCGCCGACAATGGCCCGCAACCGATCCGCTGGATCGGCAAGAGACGGCTTGGTCAAGAGACCCTCCGTGCCGCGCCAAATTTGCGCCCGGTGCTTTTTCATGCAGATGTTCTGGGGAATGCCCGCCCATTGCTTGTGTCCCCGCAGCATTGCATGTTGGTCGGAAAAGACCAATTAATGCGCGCAAAACACCTCGCGGGGCAACTTCCAGGGGTGCGTATCGCAAACGGCAAGCGGGCGGTCACCTATATCCATCTGATGTTCGACGCGCACCAGATCATTTTTGCCGAGAATGCCCCATCGGAAAGCTTCTATCCCGGAAACATGAGCCTGAGAATGATGGGGAGTGACCTTAGCATGGAACTTTTGGCGTTGTTCCCAGAACTTCGAGATAACCAGAATCTGATTGCCCCTACCACACTGTGGTATGGAGAGACTGTGCGCCCTGTCCTCAAACAACAGCACTTGGATGCAGCCTGCCCAGCTTGACCAATTTAGTGGTCTGGCTAAACCAGAGTGCCCTATGCCTCTTATCAAAAATCAATCCGAGCATCCCTTGGTCAATCCGACAGCGGCACAAAACCGCGATAGGTCCGGTTTCATTTTGCAGCCATCCGGTTCCTTACCAAAGATCGTTCAACAAGGGCACTTACCGCGGCCATTATTTTCATGCTCTCGGGGTCACAGTTCATGTGCTGCATTAGATTCAGAACCAAGATATCGATGCGTTCGACAGATGTCGCACCAGCCTCAAGGGCAAGCGCGAGTGATGATGGCCTAACCAGAGATTGCGTCGCATTAACATAGCTTTCGAAGGGGACCAAAGATGTGGATGGTGCACCCGTCGCCCGTAGTGCGACAGTCACTGCCTCGTAAATTTTGCGGCTGACATTCAAGTCTTGGTTAACGGCATCGCGTATCGAAACTGGGCCACCGTTCATGCGCAGACAGCGGCAGTTTCCCGTCACCAGCATCGGCCATTTCGCCAAAGGCGTAAATATCGATCCACGAGTCAGTAAATGAACCGGCACTTGCCCCCACGTCTGTCGCAGGCGGGACGCGTCTCTTGTTATGCGCGCCAAGATTGCTTGGTCTTCCGGTCTGGCAAAAGGCGCGAATTTGAAATTGGACGCCAGCGTTACTTGAAGATGCCCCGGCCGCGCTGGATCAGGTCTGATCGCTTGCGGATCGGGGCTTGCCAGCGTCATACGCTCGGGTGGTATTGACTGCCAGACTGAGCGATTTTCATAGGCACTTTCACCAAGGGTTGGGGGAAGAGATGGAATACGCTTCAGGAATGGCGGAGGCGGCATGTTCATGATCGACGCAACCGGCAGCCTGTCAGCAATACGAGAGATAAGATCACTGATGTCGCGCGACTGCGCCTGTGGTTCCTGAATGGCAAAGATAGCGAGATCGAAATCCTCTGGGTTGACCTGAGAGGGAGTGGCCAGCGAAATCCCGTGATCACCCATTGGGGGGCGCAAGACATGCTGTTCACTAAAATGGATCGCGACCCCTTGCTGCGCAATCACCGCACCCTCATCAGCCCGTCCTACGACAGTGACCTGATGCCCCGCCGCGGCAATCTTGGCCGCAGGGAGCAACCCGAAACTTGCGCCGACAACCAGAATGCGGTGCGGTGAAGGGTGCGCACTATTCAGCGTCATCGCACGGCCTCGATGTCGATATAGACGATATCATTGGTGATCGGGCGGCCATAGATGATCAGAACCGAAATCGCCGCCGCATAGGTAAGCGTGAGCGCAGGCCAAACCGCGTAGACAGGCAGGATGCGCGAATAGAAGCGGGTTAATGGTGTCATGGAAAGCCCCCCAAAATAAGCCCGATCACGGGTCGCGCAGCCGAAAGCCACCCCAGCACGCAGATGGGCCCCGCGACTGCACTGATCCAGTTTGGAAGTGAGATGTCGGCCCTTTGTGGCAACATAAAACGGGACAGCACAATCCCCAGCGATTGCCAAAGCGCCCACAGAATATAGTAGACCGAGAATTCATGCCAAAGACCAATCACCAGCAACGCCGCGATCAAAGCAATTACGGGCTGACGGGTCAGCGCCGTGATGGGACGGAAAACATAGTCTTGGACCCAGCCGGTCAGCGACATGTGCCAACGGGTCCAAAATTCGACCAAGTTGCGGGCAGCCCAAGGTTTGCTGAAGTTCTCCTCCAGCTTCAACCCCATCATCAGCGATATGCCAAGGGCCACATGGGTCGCACCGGCGAATACAAAAAACAGTTCGGCCCATGATACTGCCGAACCTGCCCATATGCGCCAGAATGGTGACATCGTTTCGGTCGCCAGCATCACCTCAAAGTCAATCTTGGCAACCCCTTTTGCCGCAATCAGGTAAAGCCAGACCAGCCCAATCAAAACGCGTTCGGCCCCGGTCAGAAACTGCTCTGGCTCCCAACGTCGACGGCGTAGCTGATGTTGAAAATGTGGTAGACGGTTGATGGGGCCCGCTGGCAGAACTGGTAGGAACAGAAAATAGTGCAGGCTTTCGCGGTATCCGAGCGTCGAAATCCGCCCCATCCACCATTCTAGAACAACATGCAGCGCGCGAAGGGTAAAGAACGCACCACCGATCCACGCCCACCCCGGCAGCGTGCGCGACGCCACAAGCCCTGCGATCAAAGCAAGCGATGCAATCGCTGTGACAGGGCCTTTTGCACGGCCGCCAAATGTCAGTGCGCAAGGCAGCAAAATGGCGATCGCGAGCAGCCACAAAGCCGAAGCCGGCGACAAAAGCAGGAGACACATCAAAGTCCAGATGGAGATCGCATCGAACGCATAGTTGGACGGAACGGCCCAAGAAATCGGAACACAGATCATCCCAAGCAAAAACAGCGTGAAAAGGTCCGGGGTCATCATTTTTGCACCCGCCACCACGCGGCGAGCTCTTTGCCAAAGCGGTCAGCACCGCGCCCGCTCAGGTGTGCTTGGTCAAGAAACAGTTCTTCCCCCCAGTCGCCGGCGCTTTCCGGTACGAAAAGAGGGATGTCGAATTGTGCTGAAAATGCTCTGGCTCTCCGCTCGAAGGTGGCCATATCGTCGGCACCTATCAACTGCTTTGCGACACCATCCCGCGGCATCATGACGAGAACGAACCGGGTGCGTTTGGAGGTCGTGAAAAGGCGCTGCCATGCGCCAACATGACAAGGGCCGACAAATTTCAACGGGTAATACTTTGCGGTAGTTTCAGGGTTTATGGAGCGTGTTTTATCCTTATTGGCAGGTTCAGCGCCCGGCCAATAGATATCTCTGCCAAGCAGGATAGCATCTGTGAAAATTTTTAGGTTTCCAAGCCGATGCTGTATACTGTTCCGAACCCCGCAGCCTGCGTGATCGGTTGCAAACCGCGAAACCAACGGATTGATTTCAATAAAAACCTTTCCCACACCCGAGGCCACAGCCGCCGTTGCCATATCAAGTATCTGCCGCTCTGACCCATTGTTTAACCCGATACGCAGCGACTTTTCTGCGTCCACTTGCGGTAAAGGCGTGATCTGGCCAAGATCAGGCAACGCATGACGAAAAAGGGACGTGCCCAGGAAAACGGTATCCACCCCGGTGAAACGCCCATCTACCCGCCGCTGGCCGAAAGCGCCTATCGCGATCAATATGCCAACCAAAAGAACCAGCGCCGACAGCCAAGCCATCGCTATAGATCTTGCCGTCAGTTTCATTCGCAATCCTGAAGGGCCGTGACAAAATCGCCCAACCGGCGAAGGGCGCTGACCCTTGCGACCGGAATTTGTTGATCGAAATGGTCTTCAATCGACAAAATCAGGTTTAATTGCGTGAAGCTGTCCCAACCTTCGACATCATCGGGTGTCGATCGCAGTGACAGTTGTTCGGCAGACACGCGGAAAACCTTGGCAGCGATGGCCAAAACATCAGTCTGTATATTTGTCGCATGGGCCGTAGGTTGGCTGCTGTCGGGGGCATCGGTCAAAACTGCGCGCAAAGCTTGCGTGTTCACTTTACCCGACAGACCGCGCGGAATTTCGCTGAGCACATGAATCCGTTTAGGAATTTTTCGAGGCTCCACGTGGTCACGCAGATGGGCGACCAAAGCCGGTTCATCCACGGGATCGGAAAGCACAACGCCGGTCATACCGATTTCGCCGAACATATCGTCGGGCACCCCGACTGTGGCCGATTCAACGACTGCCGGATGACGCAACAGGGCCTCGTCAATCTCGTCGGGGAGGATCAGCACGCCGCCAGACATAATCACCGTTTTCAGCCGCCCAAGGTAGTCAAAGCTGCCATCTTCCCGCATCCGGGCGATGTCACCGGTTTTGAACCATCCATCATCGGTAAAGCTTTGCCTCGTCCGGTCGGGGTTGCGCCAATAGCCGTTGAAAATGTTGTCGCCGCGCAATTGCAGCTCGCCTTCGTCCGCGCCACCTTCGATGCGTGCCTCGCAATCAACCGGCTTGCCGATTGTTCCGGGCGTGCCCATCTCAGTGTGATTGCCGGAATAGAGTGCGCTCGCTACCGTCTCTGTCAGACCAAAGTGATTGACAAGCGGTCGGCCAAAACGTTGTTCGATCCGACCCAAAAGATCAGCAGGCATTTTCGCCGCGACAGTGATCAGCATCGCGCATTCAGGCCCATCGAAATAATCATCATGGGCCGCATACCGGTCTATCATCGCCCATATGGTCGGGACTGCCAGAACATGCGTCGCCCTGATTTGCCTTATCTCTGACAGCCAAATTTCAATCTTTTGAACTTCAAAACCGCCTGACCGCACCACCGCGGCACGGTTCCACGCCGCCAGTACAGGACCTTGGATCATGCCATCGGCGTGGGCGAGGATCATGTCATTAAAGATACGCGATGTGCCGGAAAATTGCCCCAATCGGGTAAGTGTTTCCAGATTTGCGGCAAGGTTGGCGCGGGTAATCTCAACCCCGCTTGGTGCTGCTGTTGTGCCAGACGTGAACAGCAAATAGGCCAAGGTATCATCAACCGGCAACCGGGGCGCGCGCGACGCAGCCTTGGTGCCAAGGCCAAAATCGTTTCCTGATTTGCGGCGAAACAAGGCGCTTGGCCCGCGGCGACGCTCGACTGTCTTCAAGACCTGCCCCATGATCGTGGGTTCCAAAGCTGGCAGATTGGCATCAGATACAACGAGCTTCGGGTCAACTGCCGATATGATCGACGCAAGACGCTGATCGGGGCAGCTTCCCTCAAGCAATACAGGCACAACCCCGTCGATCAGCCCTGCGAGAAAACCCGATATCGCAGTTTCCTGCCGGTCAGTCCGCAGCACAAAACGGTCCCCTTGGGCCAATCCAGCTTCGTCAAACAAGGCCATCCAGCAGCGGATACCCTCTTGCATTTCGCTATAGCTTAAAGTGGTTTCGGGAGAGATCAAAAAATCTGTCCGGCCACCTACTTCGAAACTGCGCCAAAGCTGGGTCGAAAGGGTCACCTTCATTCCCCTCCCATCAGATCAAGCGAGGATTGCCCGTTTCGAAAAGGCATGACCTTGGCGGGATTTCCAGCGATCAAGGCCCCGTCACTTACATGTTTGCGCACGACGCTGCCCGCTGAAACAAGCACATTATCACCAATTCTGATGCCGGATTGGATCACGGACCCCGCGCCAATCATGCTGTTACGCCCGATCCTGACATTGCCTGACAGAACTGCGCCCGGACCGACGCTGACATAATCGCCCAGCACAGTATGGTGTCCGATAGAAGCACTCCGATTAATCAATACGCCTTCTCCGAAGGCACATCCACCGCCGACGACAACACCCGCATTAACAAAAGACCCAACCCCGATACGCAGCCGTGGCGGCAGAATTGCAGTCGGGTCAATCAATGCGTCAGCCAGACCGAAACCGGAATCTTGTGCCAGCTGCGCAAGCTCTGCTCGCTTCTTGGGCGAAAAGGCACAAGGCAAGGCAGGACCGCGCGCCCAGCCTTCAAGTTCCAAGAACTCAACAATCTCGATATCGCTTAGGACCCGAGGGTGACCCGAAACGGACACCCCATAGGCAATTGCCCTTCCTGACCGCTCGGCAGAAATTTCGTAGTCCACGACAATCGGTGATCTAAGACCAAAAAGGATCACAGCAACGCTCCTCAACTTTGGGGCCAACGATCAGAAAAGTAAACTAATTGTCAATGGCTTACCATATGGACGCCCGATGCGTATCCCTTGTAGGGGCAAAATACGGAAACTCGAACGTGGCTATGGGTCATTTTCTGACCTAGGGTTCGTTCCCCGTCTTGGTATCTTTGTTCCGGGTCAAACGCGCGATCATGACAAAGAAAAACGGCACGAACAAAACGCCAAGCACAGTCGCCGCGATAGTGCCCGAAAGCACACCGCTGCCGATGGCTGTGCGACCGCCCGACCCCGCGCCACTGCTCAGCACCAGAGGCAACACCCCGAGCGAGAAAGCCATCGAGGTCATGATGATGGGACGGAACCGCTGGCGGGCAGCATCCAGAGCGGCATTGATGGTGCTTTCCCCCTCCTCGCGCCTGTCTCGGGCAAATTCCACGATCAGGATCGCGTTTTTACCCGTCAGGCCAATCACTGTCAGCAGACCGACCTGAAAGAAGACACCGTTCTCAAACCCGCCGAAATAGGCACCGGACAACGCCCCGAGAACCCCAATCGGCATGGCCAACATGACTGCAAACGGGATCGACCAGCTTTCATAAAGCGCGGCCAGTGACAAGAAGATAGCAGCCAAAGACAATGCGTATAGCAATGGTGCCTGATTGCCCGATTCCTGTTCCTCTAGCGACAAGCCTGTCGGCGCGATCACAAAGCCGGGCGGCAACTCCTTGGACAGCCGCACCAGTTCTGCAAACCCTTCGCCGGTGCTCACACCGGGGGCCGCAGACCCTTGCATCTGCATTGCTGGCACACCGTTATAGCGGTTCACGCCTTGGGGTCCGAAAGTCCAGTTGGCTTCGGTAAAGTTCGAAAATGGCACCAAACCACCGCTCGCATTGCGCACACGCCATTTTTGCAGGTCAGACGGTAATGCGCGGGCGTCGGCCTCGCCTTGGACATACACCCGCTTGATCCGTCCTTCGTCGATGAAATCATTCACATAGCGGCCAGCCCAGGCGATGGTGAGAAGGTTGCCAACGTCGCTGGCCGTCACCCCCATTGCACCGGCACGGCGCCAATCGATATCCAGGTTGAACTGCGCTGCATCCTGTAGCCCGCTGGGGCGAAGCGAGGCGATCAGCGGGCTTTGTGCGGCGGCACCAAGCAGCTGGTTGCGGGCATCCAATAGCTGTTCGTGGGTTTGTCCGCCACGCGCCTGAAGGTAGAAATCAAAGCCGGAAACGTTGCCAAGTTCGATCACTGACGGCGGCACAACGGGGAACACTTGCGCGTCCTTGATCTGGCTAAAGGCACCGAATGCACGGCCTGCCAGCGCCTGCGCGCTCAGGTTCGGCGTCGTGCGTTCTTCCCAATCCTTGAGGCGGACAAAGACAAGGCCAAGGTTCTGCCCCTGCCCCGCAAAGCTGAAGCCGACAACGCCAAAGACGGATTGGACCATGTCGCCTTCCTGATCCAGATAGTAATCTTCGACCTGCTTGACCACGTCCAGCGTGCGTTCAGCAGTTGCACCGGTCGGGGTTTG
>Ga0209095_1001223_pt1 | contig 14045 bp, 8 predicted proteins | sample COGITO_mtgs_1104_3_FD_184795 | JGI IMG/M metagenome (GOLD analysis project Ga0209095, IMG submission 184795) | Pelagic marine microbial communities from North Sea - COGITO_mtgs_110404 (SPAdes) (version 2) | ecosystem: Environmental > Aquatic > Marine > Epipelagic ... | reverse complement strand
CGCAGTCATTGATAACATTTCTTTTCTCAATGCAAAAAATAAAGATAGAGTACCTGAATTGCTGATAAAGGCACAATGTAAAATTGTAATTTTAGAATCAAGCCTTGCTGATAAAGAGTTAATAAATTCTATTCAGGGAATGAGCTTTATTTTTTCTGATAATCCCAAGGCAGATTTACTCCTTTTTTGCAAAAATTTTCTTGGGTTTGATCAGAAGATTGAAAAAACAGAAATTCATTCATCTGCTAGTATAGCGGAGAGTGCGGTTCTCGGAAAGAATATAATCGTTTCTACTAATGTAGTGATTGGAGATAAAGTTGAAATTGGCGACAATTGCCAAATAGGTAGCAATACAGTTATTGAGAGTAATACAATTCTTGGTGACAATGTAGAAATCGGTTCTAATTCTGTTATTGGAGGTGTTGGTTTTGGTTACGCTCAAGATGAACTAACAAAGCAATATGTGCGTTTTCCTCATTATGGTAGGGTAATTATCCATAATAATGTCAGTATAGGTAATAATACATGTATTGATAGAGGCTCATTAAGTGATACAATTATGCATGATGGGGTAAAAATTGATAATCTTGTACATATCGCACACAATGTGAAAATTGGCAAGAACACTTTGATTATTGCAAATGCGATGATTGCAGGTAGTGTTATCATTGGAGAAAATTGCTGGATTGCACCTTCTAGTTGTATTCGAAATGGAATCACTATTGGTGATAACGTTACAGTTGGTTTAGCCAGTACAGTAACCAAGAATATTGGTAGTAGTCAGACAGTGATGGGAAGTCCTGCAGTATCGATAGAAGATTTCCTTAAACTGCGAGAACAGCAAAAATTCTTTCTTAAAGAGTAATTACAAGATTTTATTTCTCTTAAAATAAATATTAACTTCTTCTGCAAAGCTAATATCGATTATACCTGCACGAAGAATATAGTCTGAGTCTTTAATTTTTTCAACTTCAATCTTTTGATTGCTTGAAATAAACGGACAAAGGATAGCTAGGTTTTTTATTGTGCTCACATCTGCGTTTTCAATATGAATATTGAAGGTATACAATTGGACAGTACTTTTTTTGAAAAGATGTTTCAGTATAGATGATCTTAAAACATAATTTGGAATAGAAATCAACTCTCCACTGTCATTTGTTAATTCAGTATGAGAAAGATTGATGGCTATTATTTTACCTGTTGTATTTTCTGTCGAAATTGTTTCTCCAATTCTAAATTGATTATTGATCTTAATGATGATTCCGGAAAAAATATTTCGCCAATAATCCCATCCAATTCCAATAATAATTCCACTAATAATTAGTGTTAACGGCATATTAGATCTGAATAACATTACGTAGAATAAAAATGAATAGCCAATCCAAACGATGATTTGAATTTTTTGCCAATACTTAAAAAAAAGAAAGTGCTTCTTCTTAAGCATTGGTAATATATAGTTGTTAACAATATATAAGCCCATGAATAGGACAATACCTATTGCAATGAACAATAGGATATGACTGATTTGTATGTTTCTAAAATCTGACATCATGGTTAACTAATAATTTTTTGTTCTTTTAGCCAGAGTTCAATAAAATATATTGAACTCTCTTTTAATGTATACGCACCATTAGTTTTTTGATACAGAATGGACGACTTAAGTAATTCATTCATCGTTTTCTCTAGCCATTGAGGCTGTTCAAGTAAAGTCTCAAGCTCTATTTTTGTTAAATTCTTGTGTAAAACAAAGTGGTATAAGACTATTTTCCAATATGGGTTATCAATTTCAGGAAAGATAATATCAGCAGGTTTACCGATGTATAATAAGCCTTCCTCATTCTTTTGAATAGAGTTGATCCAAAGATTTAAAGCGACTCCAATATTTCCGTTAGATTTTGAATGAATAGCATTTACAATAGCGTCTATTTTTTTTGTTTCATCTACCAAGTTTGTATTCAACCAAATTTCTGCTCCAGCGGTTTTATGTCTGTCTAGTAAAATACCTTTAAGTTCTTCTTTACGGATTGGTGAAATGATGACCGTAGATAATAAATACTCATTAACAGAACTTAACTTACGTAACAAGTCATAACTGTAAATATTTGTCGATAAGATGAAATAATGATAGCCCCCAAATTCTTCAACCAATTCAAATAAATAATTAATGGCCTCAAAACTACCTGGTTCTTTCAACCACCATTGTTCAAGATCATCAAATATGAATATTGTTTTTCGCTTCTGCTTTTTTATTATTTCTCTAGCGCTCCCTGAAGTGTTAAAAATTGATTGTAATGCAATGTTTAGATCTGAACCATTGTAGTTTTGCACTCCGTTAGGCGATATATAGACTTTCTCAACATTGAATAGAGTAGAGGTGATTGATTCAATAAAATAACTTTTCCCTGAAGAAGATTCTCCAGAGATCATGATAGCACCTGAAATACCTTTATCAATGCGTTGTTTTGCATTCATAACCGACATTAGCTCTCCTTTGTTGTAATCTTCATTGAGAATACCAAAGTGACTTCCTGTAAATAGTTTTTTATAGTAGAATGAAAGGTTTTCTTCTATGCCAGATTGAAATTCAAGGTGTCCAATAAAGTCATTTGTCAATTCAATATTATTCAAATATTGGCGATTTTTTTCTGCAAAACGAATTGTATCAACATCTCTCTTTCGCTTCACTACAAAACTATAAATGTTGTTGTATTTCGCAGAAATAGAATGTTTTGAAAGGGATATCCATTTTTGTAATTTTGATTGCTTCTCTGTCTTTGATGAAATACTTGAATATGAATCTATAGATTCAATTATTGTTCGCGCATTAAGCGCTTGCAAAGTATTGTGAATCTGAATCCCTAATGTGAAATTAAATGTTCTTTCAGTTTTCTCTAGATTGGTAATCAGTGTTTCAACAGTTTTAGAGAATTCTTCAGAAGACTCGAAGTATTCAGATGTGTTGTCAATTCCTTCTTCATTAAGAATATGCTTTAATAAATTGGAAAAATTAAATATTTCTTCTGCATTCTTATTGAAAGAAGATTCAATGGCCTCTATTGCTGCTTGTAATGGAGTTAAATAATTTTCACGTACAATGTAACTTTGAATAGAAGATAAAGGGACATCAATTGTTTTGACATTTTCATCTTGACAAAGTTGAAAATCATTGTAAGCCTCTGAACTAATTAGCTGAATAGTTTTTTTTGCTTTTCCTGATGTAAGAATTAATTTACTTTCTTCATTTTGAATAAGCTCGTTAAAATCTACTGTTGAAATATTTTTAGCAAGCTCTCCCAATTTTTGTGTTAGAGATTTGCTTAAGGTAGAATTGTTATTCTTATCTGAAATATATTTAACAATGTCCATCAAGCTCGTCAAATCTCTCTTTTGAGAAGAAATGCAGGTGCGCTTAATCTTGGATTGTATTATGCCATTAATAGAAAACGTTGTAAGACCAGATTTTGAAAGCGTTATATCTGCATTAAGCTGATTGTGAGATAGCTGCTGATTATTGTACCAATTACCGGCGTATTCTTCCAAAATAATCTCTATATTTTCAATTCGATCTTTGACTTTTTTTGTTTTTCTTCTCTTTAATAATTTATAAGTTGATTTATTGTAATCAGCATCAATTAATTGATTGCAAAGGTTACGTTCAAACTGCTGGAGATCATTAGCAGATTTTTGTTCGATAGAAATGCATACATCATTTAGCTCTGCAAATAACTGATTAATTTTTGAGTTAAATTCATTCAAAGATTCTTCGGATACGGCATGATTCTTTTCTATATGTTCTACAAATAAATGAACATGCTTTTTTATTCCTGTTGCCAAGGAGCTCAGAACAATGAAGTTCTGTACACCGAAATTGTGCATTACGCTTTCAGTATTTGTTAATATATCGGTATCTAGATAAATGGATAATAGTTTTTTCCAATGCCTAATTTTTCCATTCTTCAAATGCAGGGCTTTCGGCGTGTTAGAAATGATGTCTGCTCTGTTTTTAATAAACGAGGTCATGCCATTATCGAATACGAGTTTTAATTTATTAAGCTCTTTATTTTTGAATTCTTCTGAATAGTTGATTAACTCACTTAAGAATAATTGCAGCTCATTAATTGTATTATTAACTGAGCGATTTTTATTTATAGCTTGAATACATATGCTAAAACGTTTACTGCTTTTTTTGGTGTATGCATTATATGCTTTTGAGACAGGAGCAAAAGCAGACTTGTTCAACTGTTTAACAGTGGATGATAATTGTGATTCAAAATCAGTAACAGCTAAGAATAATTCTTCGTTAGAGGTCGATGATAGAGGTGTTAAATTTTTATTGTCAGTAGTTTTTTTACTCCCTTTTATAACAAAATTTAAATCAAGTTCATTGAATTTATTCGATGCCTTAACCAACAAAGTTGTACCAACGGTTTCAAACAGGTGATCAGTTGTTAAGATATATTGTGCTTGTTTCTCAGGTTGGATGTTCGGAATACCTAAAAGAATTAAGTCGGTATTCGCTGATTGTAATTCAATTATTTCGTAGAATGATTTTTGTTCAACGCCATTATTTATAATTTTTATTTCTGCGTTAACCCTTAATTTTTCAATAAGTTTTTCAATCTTACTTGTAATAAAATCGCTCTCGGTATTATTGTGGTTTACATAAAGTATACGGATTTTAGCATTGCCCCATTCATTAGATTGAGATAGGTATCGAGCAATGTTAAGCATTAATTCAGCATTGTTCTCGTCAGAATCTCTCCACCATAAATCAATAGTTTCTTGTTGACCGAACTCCGTTTTTTCATCAAGATCGAGGTAGAGTAGATTATAATCCAAATGAATCAATTTTTGAGTCATTTTTGTAAACTTTTCAGAATCATTAGTTGTTCTTGACCAATTCATTAATATAGAATTTGGTTCAATGCCACTAAATCCATATGTCGAAGCGATGTTTTCTATGCCAGAGTAGGGATCATCGACTTCAATCTTTCGTCCAAATATTCCAAGTTTATCAAGTAAATCATCTTTGTAGGATTGTTCTGTTTTTGAGAAGTTAACTCCTTCTTCTTTATTAATTAATTTAAAGTCGGTGACAATGCCTGTTCTGCCAGACAAAGTTTTAGAGAATTCTAACATTTTAGGTCGTTGAGTAGAATCACTACTGAACATAATGATATTTGGGTTCCAGTTGCTTTGATTGTTTTCTTTTGCTCGCAGTTTTTTCAATCCTTTGTTCACGACATTTGACCAAACACTTTCCCAAACATCTGTTGTTTGAACGCTAAATTGTTTTCTCGATAACCAGAAGTAGAGTAAACCGACCATTGCAAAGGCTCCAAACATTGCAATCATATCTAATTTAAACATAACAGCAAAACATGCAATAGAACCAACTAGGCCAATCCAACGTTTAACTTTAAATGTCGGCTGAAAATCTGGATTCGCCCAGCTTTCTAAAAAGAAAGAAATATTGATAAAGCCGTATGCAGTTAAGTAAAACATAGAAACTATTCGAGCAATAACGTCAAGCTCCCCAATTAGAATACCAATTTCCGCAATGACGAATACAAGAATAAGTGCATTTACGGGTTCATTATTTTTCCCTTTACCTCTAGCAAAGATTTTTGGAGTTATTTTGTCAGTAGACATCGCCTGAAGTATTCTTGGTCCGCCTAAAATTCCACCAAGGGCAGATGATAAAGTCGCCCCCCATATTCCTGCAACAACTGCAGGGGCAAACATTGCAATCTTCATTAAAATGTTGTAGTCATTTTTTAGTAGATCTGCGTTCACCGTGTTTGCGATGAAAACTGCCAGAGTGATATAAACCACAAGCCCTACGGCAATTGCCCATAAAGTACCAGAAGGGATTGCCCTTTTTGGGTCTTTTAAATCACCACTCATTGCTATTCCAGCAGTAAATCCTGTAACAGCGGGGAAGAATATTGCGAAAACAATTTCTAGCGATACAGAGCCTTCACCTGAAAACATTGCTACCGATTCTGGAGCGTATTCTTTTGTTCCCATGAAGATAGAAACCAATGAGATTATAATTGCAGCAAGAATGAAAAACTGTGCCTTTAACGCTGCAGAAGTGCTAATTAGTGCCAATGCTGTTATGGAAAAGAGTGCAATTGTTCCTGTTAATCGTAAATCATTAATACTGGTGCCAAATCCAAAGTATCCATTGAAACTCTCGGCAAAACCGATGAGGTAAAGTGCAATTGAGAAGGCTGTACCAATATAGAGTGCAATACCAATTGACCCACCAATAGGAATCCCCATACTTCTAGAGAGAACATAATAAATTCCACCTGCTCCAATTTTTTTGTCTGTTGCAACAGAAGAAACGCTCAATCCGGTAGTTACAGCAATCACATGAGCAATAACAATTATTATTATGGTTCCAATAAGGCCGGCATTACCAACAACCCAACCTAGTCTCATGTACATGATTACACCGAGAATAGTCAGTAAAGAAGGAGTGAAAACTCCAGCAAAAGCACCAAATTTCTTTTGTCCTGCCATTAATTGTATTAATTTCTAGAATGTAGTTGAAGTCGCGTCTAAAAAATGGCGCGTCTAAAATCTATACCCGTATGGCTTATACATACGTGTAAAAAGTATTCTTGTTACATCTTTATCCGTTTAATTCACAATGAATTCAATGACTGAAGGCGAGAAGCTGCATATTAGATTTAGTTGTGATTGCCTAGTTAAAGTTTTGAAGGGATAAATTGTTCATAAATTGACTGATTATTCAGTGCTATAAAAGAGATTCTAAATATTCTTTTTTTAACTTTGGGCGTTATAAATTATTAATAGAAATGAAAGCTTTACTAGATAAGTTTGAAAATAAACGTCCAGAAATTGTTTTTGAATGGAAAGATTCAGAAACAGAAGCAGAAGGATGGGTAGTTATTAACTCTTTAAGAGGAGGCGCTGCCGGAGGTGGGACTCGAATGAGAATAGGATTAGATAAGCGTGAAGTAGAATCCCTTGCAAAAACAATGGAGGTTAAATTCACAGTAGCAGGACCAGCAATTGGTGGTGCTAAATCTGGAATTAACTTTGACCCAAAAGACCCTCGAAAAGAAGGCGTTTTAAGAAGATGGTATGCTGCTGTTACTCCATTATTAAAACATTATTATGGAACGGGTGGTGATTTAAATGTTGATGAAATTCACGAAGTTATTCCAATCACTGAGGATTGTGGTGTTTGGCATCCACAAGAAGGTGTTTTTAATGGTCATTTTCAACCTAGAGAATCTCAAAAAATAAATAGAATCGGTCAATTAAGACAGGGTGTTTTAAAGGCTATCGAAGACACATCATTTTCTCCTGACGTAACTAGAAAATATGTCGTTGCTGATATGATAACTGGATATGGTGTGGCTGAATCAATCAAGCATTACTACAGTATTTGGGGAGGTTCTCTTCAAGGTAAGAAGGTTATTGTTCAGGGATGGGGTAACGTTGGATCTGCTGCTGCATTCTATCTTGCACAAGAAGGAGCTAAAATTGTTGGAATCATTGACCGTGTAGGTGGTTTGATTGATGCAGATGGAATTTCTTACGAAGAAATTACTTCACTATTCTTAAATAAGAACGGGAACGAATTAAACGCAGAGAATATGCTTTCATACGAGGAAGTAAACTCTAAAATTTGGGATATTGAGGCGGATGTCTTTATTCCTTGCGCGGGGTCAAGAATGATTACTGCAGATCATCTGAAGAGAATGATTACTGCTGGTGTAGAAGTTATTTCCGCCGGGGCAAATGTTCCTTTTGCAGATCCTGAAATTTTCTTCGGTGAAATTGCTGACAAAGCCGATAACAGTATTTCTATTATTCCAGATTTTATTTCTAACTGTGGAATGGCAAGAGTTTTTGCCTACTTGATGAGTAATGATTTGAAAGAATTAACAGATGAAGGTATTTTTCTGGACACAAGTGAGACAATTTATAAAGCTCTAAAGGATACACATAAAATTAACCCCAATAAAACAGGTATTGCCAAAGCTGCGTTTGAAATCGCATTGAAACAACTTGTCTAAATTTTTTTTTAAAAAAAACTCAAATAACATGGAAATTTTTATTGTCTCTGTTTTTATTCTCGGATATATCGCAATTACAATTGAACATACCCTTAAAATTGATAAACTAGTTCCAGCCTTAATAATGATGGCTCTTGCTTGGGCCGGTATTGCTTTTGGCTTGGACAACTTTACAACTTGGTTTAATAGCCACGAAGGCCAATTAATGGCTTTAGAAACATTTGATGGAATAAAATATGCTGCAAATGGCGAATACACTGAAGCATATAATACGTTCCACGAACATCGTCTACATTTAATGGAAGGCACGCTTCTTCACCATTTTGGAAAGACATGTGAGATCTTAATTTTCTTAATTGGAGCGATGACGATCGTTGAAATCATTGATCACTTCAACGGATTTCAAACAATTAAAAGAATCATTAAAACAAACAAGAAGTCTTCTATTTTATGGATTGTTTGTGGACTTGGGTTTATCCTTTCTGCAATAATTGATAACTTAACTGCAACAATCGTATTGATCACGATTTTAAGGAAAATTATTTCTGATAAGAACCTTAGAATGTGGTATGCTGGTATGATTATCATTGCCGCAAATGCTGGTGGTGCATGGTCTCCAATTGGTGATGTTACAACAACAATGCTTTGGATGGGGGATAAAGTAACAGCAATGCAATTGGTAATTAACTTGTTATTGCCATCATTGGTTTGCATGGTGATACCAACATTTATTGCTTCTCGTTTAAAAGTGTTCAAAGGAGAAATTGAAAATGCAGGAAACGAGGAAAAAGTAAGTGCTAACGGAACTATGATGTTAGTTGTTGGTCTCTTGATGATCGTGTTCGTTCCTGTTTTTAAAACGGTAACTCATTTACCTCCATATGTAGGAATGATGCTTTCTCTAGGTGTTGTTGCTTTAGTAGCTGAATTTGTTTCAAGTAAACAAATATCTTTAACATCATTGCAGAGTCACGATGATGCTCACGGCCCAACGGCTGGAGCAATGGCAAAAATTGAAATGCCATCTATTTTATTTTTCTTGGGAATATTGATGACAGTAGCAGCTTTGGAATCTTTAGGACTGATTTTCATGTTTGGCCAAGGTGTTGTTGAATCTGGCTTGAATCTGGATATATTTATCATTCTTCTAGGAGCTGGTTCTGCTGTAATCGACAATGTACCTCTGGTAGCTGCTTCAATGGGAATGTTCCAAGAAGCAGAAGATGCAGGATTATGGCATTTTATCGCCTATGCTGCTGGTACAGGGGGAAGTATGTTAATTATCGGTTCTGCTGCGGGAGTAGTTGCTATGGGAATGGAAAAAATTTCGTTCTTTTGGTATGTGAAAAATATTTCCCTTTTAGCAATTGTTGGTTATATTGCTGGATGCACGGTTTTTCTTCTTACACATTAAATAAAACACCTTACTAAACGTTATATATATTATGAGTTTATCTTTTTTATTACAAATTGAAACAGTTGGAGAAGAATCCATTGGGGTTGCTGACATTAGTCTATGGGAAATCCTCAAAGGTTCTGAAGAATTCGGGAACGAAGGAATTGGTCTAAGTGGATGGGGAATTATCATCTTGCTTTCGCTGATGTTAGGATACACCATCTTTGTATTTGTAGAACGTTTTCTAGCGTTGAGAAAAGCAAACAAAGAAGAACGTGGTTTTATCGCTAAAATCCGAGAGTATATTACTGATGGGAAAATAGATACAGCAAAAGATTACTGCTCCCGCTCCGATGCTCCTTCAGCAAGAATGATCGAGAAAGGTATATCTCGATTAGGTAGACCAATTGAAGTGATTTCTGCATCAATTGAGAATGCAGCGAAATTGGAAATATTAAGACTTGAACAACGTTTGAGCTTTTTAGCTACAGCAGCAGGAGCAGCTCCAATGATTGGTTTCCTTGGAACTACTGTTGGAATGGTTGGTGTTTTTATTGACTTGCAAAATGCAGCTAGTCTTGACATAGACGTTATCGCTCCAGGAATCATGACCGCAATGATAACTACAGTGGCTGGTCTAGTTGTTGGTATTATTGCTTACGTTGGGTATAACTTTTTAGTTGCAAGAATTGGAAATGTTGTGTACCAAATGGAAAATGATGCGTTAGAGTTTATGGATATTCTTCAACAACCTGGTAAATAAAGGAATATGGATTTAGGAACAAGAAATAAAGTTAAAATTGAAGGAGGAATGGCTTCCATGACCGATTTGGTATTCTTGTTGTTGATTTTCTTTATCATCATGAGTTTAATGAGTCAGGACCAAACACCAATTGATTTGCCAAAACCAAGTGAACAATTAACTCCAGTAACTAACCCTGTATCACCAACAGTTATAATTACTGAGGATAATTTATATGTTGTTACTCCTGGAGGTTCAATTGACCAACCAATGGAATTTGAAGATATTCGAGAAATTGTTGCGTCTGTAGTAGAAAATTCCAAAGAATCAAAACTCAAAATAGCTGGACATCGAAATGCCAGTTATGAAGCAGTATTTAATGTATTAGCATTATCTCAAGCGAATGGATGGGATCCTGTGTTGGCGTATGATAAATAGAAAATTATGGCAAGTAAACCAATTGTTAATAAAATAGACAACCGTAAAGGGGCAATAGCAGCTCTTATTGCGATGGTTTTATTTGCAGTTTATTTTGCGTTGATTTCTTTTCAAATTGCCGACCCTGCACCAGAGCCATTAGTTGTAAATGTAACTACAGAGATTCCGGAATTAGTATTACAAAATTTAGTTGTTGAAGGAGGTTCAGGATCAGGTAGTCCTTCTGATGCTCCACTAGACAAGCCAAAGCCTCAAACTGAACAAATCATTACATCTGAAGAATCTGATGTTGAAGTCAATACTGGCCAATCAAATACAACAAACGCTCCGAACTCAACAAATACAAGTAGTACTACACAACAATCCAATGATCCTTTCGCATCTGGTGGAGATGGAAACGGTGATTCAGGAGGCTCAGGAGATACATTTGGTGGAGACTCGGGTACAGGTACTGAAGGTAATGGTGGCGGAGGAAGTGGAAATGGTAGAATACGATTGAATGATCCTATTATGACTGATTTGCAATCAAATATTGATGCAACCATCCACTTGAAATTAACCATTGATGCACAAGGGAATGTTATCGCTGCTTATAACATTAAGGCACAAACGACTACAACCAACCAAATTCTTATTAATCGAGTTATCTATGAGGTTAAAAAGCAAGTGAAATACAATAAAGATCCGGGATCATCTCTGGGTAAGGTTTTCATGGCTGTTCATGTCAATGCACAGTAAATCATATGAAACTGAAATTGAATGGTTGTTCCATCAATTTCCATCGTACCAAAAAATAGGTTCTAAGGCATATAAACCGACATTAGAAAATATACAATCAATTACAAAGTCTATTGACTCTCCTGAGAAACAGTTACAGTTTGTGCACGTCGCTGGATCCAACGGTAAAGGTTCAATTTGCTCAATGGTTTCATCTATTCTTACTGAAGCTGGATATAAAGTTGGATTATTTACTTCTCCTCATATTGCTGATTTCAGTGAAAGAATACGTGTAAATGGCGAAGTAATCTCACAAGATTCCATAGTCAATTTTATTCATTCAATAAAGCAACACCCTTTCGAATTTTCTCCATCTTTCTTTGAAGTAACTTTTGCGATGGCTTTGAATCATTTCAAAGAATCAAAATGTGACATTTGTATCATTGAAACTGGTTTGGGAGGTCGCCTAGATGCTACAAACATTATTACGCCACTATTTAGTGTAATAACGAATATAAGCTTGGAACATACAGATATTCTTGGAGACACTATTGAGAAAATAGCAATTGAGAAAGCGGGTATTATTAAAAGAGAAAAACCTCTTTTATTGGGAGAAATGAATCAATTAGCAGAAAAAGAAATTATTTCAATTGCCAAGTGTCAAAATTCGCCGGTTGTTCAGCTCAAAGACCGAGATATTGGAATGTATACCTTGCCATTATTGGGGGAACATCAAAAAGAGAACTTTAAATTAGTTCTTAGCTGTGTCGAGCAACTTCGAGAGAATAACTTTCCTATTTCAGAAGAAATGATTGCTCTTGGATTAAAAAACCTAACCCCAAACACTGGCTTTAGAGGCAGAATTCAATTAATCGAATCAAATCCAACGCTTATTTTTGATGTTTCACATAACTATGATGGAATTTCAAAAACTTTGGAGACAGTTAGGGCAATTAATAATGGAATTTTACATATTGTTTTTGGAACAAGTAAAGACAAAAATATTGCGAAAATTCCAGAGCTTATTCAGCAGAATGACAAACTTTATTTAACTGAATTTAAGAGTCAAAGGAGTATACATATTTCTGACTTGAAAGAAGTTATGGAGTCTGTAAAAACCAATGAAAATAGGTATTTCATAGATTCTTTGGAAGCGTTAAAACAAGCGAAGAGTAGTGCTAAAAATGAAGATGTAATCTTGGTGATTGGTAGTTTTTTCTTGGTCGCAGAATTTTTTTAATTTATTTTCATTTTACACTTGCGATTATGGAAATCAAGTGTATATTTGCACACCGAATCCGGTAAACGGATCGATAAATGGGGGATTAGCTCAGTTGGTTTAGAGCACCTGCCTTACAAGCAGGGGGTCGTAGGTTCGAATCCTACATTCCCCACCAATAAAATAAAGGGTTTCAGACTATCAAGGTTTGAAACCCTTTTTTCATTTGCACAGAATTTGCACAAAAAAGCGTTAGAGAACCTTACAAAAGCGAATGTTGGGCTATAAAAAAGCCCCTCATCTCTGAAGGGCTTCTATTAATTATTTAATTGAGTTCTACTCTTCCATCTTAAATACCTTCTTAGTACTACCATCATCAAATACATAGATAAGAACTGTGTTAGGCTTGTATGGTGTTTCTCTTCCCATTAAGTCAACAATTTTCACAAGTTCCTTGTCTCCGATATTGAGTTCATTAATTCCTGTGTAATCAACAAGGAAGCAAGCTGATGTGTCTACACACCCATTTAAGATAACTTCGACAGCGTAGTTACCATTTGCCAGAGGAGTATATGACTGGTTAGTTGCACATAAAGTTAGTAGAGTTATTTATGAAGCAATATTTTCACTTATTTAGACAGTTTTTAATTGTTATACTGCTGATTTAATGAACATTGTGAGATTCACTTTTGTTATGTAAGGTTAACTTAAAAATATAAAATCATTTCTAGATTTCTTTTCATTTTTCATAAATTTTGAATGATTTAGTTACCTTCGCATTATTATGAATTACTCTATTAAATGCAAGTAGACAAGCCATTAATACTCGTCACAAATGATGATGGAATCACTTCCAAAGGGATAAAATCGCTTCAATCTGTTATGCAAGAATTTGGAGAAGTAATTGTAATTGCTCCAAATTCCGCTATGTCAGGAATGGGGCATGCAATTACCATAAACTCACCACTTCGTCTTCAAAAGGAAAATATCTTTGAAGAAGCTGAAAGTTATTCATGCAGTGGTACACCTGTTGATTGTGTGAAGCTTGGTATCTATGAGATTCTTCACCGAAAACCCGACTTGATAGTATCGGGAATAAACCATGGAGCAAATACAGCAACAAATATATTGTACTCTGGAACGATGTCTGCTGCTGTGGAAGGAGCAATGGAAGGGATTCCTTCGATCGGTTTCTCATTGTGCGATTTTGATGCAGATTCAGATTTTTCGAATGCAATGAAAATTGTACGTCAAGTAACGCAGCAAGTATTAAAAAATGAGATGCCAAAAGGAGTTTGCTTGAATGTTAACATACCCAAAGGAAATGACGTCAAAGGTCTTAAAATATGTCGACAAGCTCATGCGTTTTGGGAGGATAGATTCGATAAGAGATTTGATCAGTTTAATAAACCTTACTATTGGCTGACAGGTGATTTTGTAGAGCAAGACACAACAGAAGATACAGATTTATAT
>Ga0209095_1001191_pt1 | contig 14250 bp, 10 predicted proteins | sample COGITO_mtgs_1104_3_FD_184795 | JGI IMG/M metagenome (GOLD analysis project Ga0209095, IMG submission 184795) | Pelagic marine microbial communities from North Sea - COGITO_mtgs_110404 (SPAdes) (version 2) | ecosystem: Environmental > Aquatic > Marine > Epipelagic ... | reverse complement strand
AGTTCCTAAATTCCGGATTGGGATGCTCGCGCTGTCGACGGTAAAAGCTTCGGGATCTTTTAGGTAATGAGCCCAAGGCATTGACGTATAATTCTTGATGAAGCTTGGCGATTCTCCAATGAAACTCACGTCGATGAGCTTGTTTTTTGAAAAAACGATTTTCTCTCCAAGTCTTATGTAGTCTAAGTTCCAGTGATCTAAGCTTCCACTTAAAGTGGCCAAGTTTCTAAAACGGAATCTAAAGCCTTCTTTCAAATAGTTGCTGTCGTTGATCCACAGCTCAACCAGTCTGAAATTTCGCAACGAATCACCTTCAATGCCCCAAACGCGAGCCCATTCGTTCGTTCGGGTTCTGTAAAATTCGAGGATGAGAGAATCTTCTGTTTGCGGGTTATCGCCTACGCCTTGGGGCTGGTAATAGAAACTGAGAATGATGGAGTCGTTCTCGGTAAAAGGCTGTCCATTGAACTTTTTTCCGAGGTTCAAGGGTTTTGAAGTGATTCGGTCGGCCTCACCATAGGTTCCAGGAAAACTAAAATCGTAAGGCTTGCCTAAACGGTCGAGACCATCAAGGGTGAGGACGCCAATGGTCGGAGGGTTCACCCCAAATGAATTGTTCAAGAAACCACCTTCATTGATCCACAGAGACGCGGAATTATCTGGGCGAGCATAGTAACAACTGATGCGCTCATTGTATAGTGTGGTGTCAGGATCTAGGAGGACGCGAGAAGTGTCGCTTGTGAGAAAGTAGTCTTCGTAGCTCGGGAAGAGGTAAATGGTATCTCTTGGAGTGTAGGAGGCGCTGTCGTAAAAGACGATTTCTAAGGCTTGGTTGGGAAAGGAGTCAAGTCCTCCCATTGTAGCTGAAGTGAAGTAGTAGCTTGTATCTGTGCGAAGTTTAAGCGTGTCCGGAGCCAATCCGTTTACCCGAAAGCTGACCTGACTTGAGTCGAAGACGGCATTGTCGTCGGTGGTAAGGTGCACGTTCTTCATGTGATTTTGTGAAAAATCATCAACAAAGGGCATTTCCAAGGTGTCGAGCAAATAGATGATTCCAGAATCGTCGGACGAAGACTTGTAGAGCTGACTGTGGTCAAAAAGAGCCCGTTCCAAAAAAAGCGATTCCAAGCTTTCTTGTGCGGAAGCACCAAAGAAGCACAAAGTGGTGCAGAGAGCTAAAATGAATCTCATTGGGCGGAGGTATCAGCGGGGATAGTATCTACGCTGATTTTAGGGATTTTATTGTAGTCGGAAGTGAAGAATATTTTTACCTCACTGCCCAAATGAACCATGCCCAATGAATCGAAGGCCGGAATTTGATTGTAGATGCGCGCATTCATCGAATCTTCTTCGCTGTCGTATTCTTCATGAATCACAACAGGGTTCAAGCCATTGATCTTAAGAATCCTGCTCGCTTCGTTCCAATCGCGATCGATGAGCAATGGTATTGGAATGAGTTCCGAACTTTCGCCTCCACCTAGAATGAGATTGACGAAACTTCCTTTTTCAATCATGGTCCCAGGTTCCAATACGAGGCTGTCCCTCTCAAGATCCAGAACGCAATTCACGCAAATGTTCGGCACATACCTAAAGTTTCCTAACTGTAGCCCATAGGTTTCCAAAATGGCAATGGCCTGACGCTTTGAGCGGTCTCGGAGGTCTGGAACTTTAATCTTAGGCGCAGAGCTGGCGTTGATGGTTAAATAAACCTTTCTGTTCTGCTTCACTTCGCGTCCAACTTCAGGAATCTGACTCAAGACTACGCCTCCTTTTTCATTGGCGTCGTAGAGGGAATCCACAATTTCATAGCGAAATGAACTCTCTTCGAAAATTCCATTGAGCTCAGACTGATGGTATCCTCGAAAGTCTTCAACCAAAATCGTTTGATTCAGAAAGGTGTAATTGCGCAAGTAATTCACCAATGTGAAGAATCCTACACCAAGCAGAATCCCGAAGAGGATCATGCTGATCCAAAAGCTCCGACTTTTAATAAATTCAATGAGTCCTTTCATGCGCTGAAAACGTCGGCAAATATAACGAATTGCCCACCCCGTTTTTTCACACTCTGGCTTTGATAAGTGTCGGATGAAAACGAAGGTGAATCTTGGCATTGATGTACTTTTCAATAAGATTTATCGCGTGAAAGAAAAAAAGAACCTTGCAGTTGTCTGCGGTGGCTTCTCCAATGAGAAGGTGATCTCTGGACAAAGTGCAGATGTGGTCATTCAATCCCTTAAAGGGAGCGACTACAACATTTTTAAAGTTTGGATCGACGAAAACCAATGGTCGCTTCTTCACGAAGACCAAACTCTTCCCATCGACAAGAATGATTTCAGCGCGTCAACAAAAGATGGAAAGCTGAATTTTGATGGCGTTTTCAATACCATTCACGGTACGCCTGGCGAGAATGGTATACTGCAGGGATACTTTGATTTGCTGAAGATTCCCTACAACAATTGCGGCGTTTACGCCTCTTCGATTACATTCAACAAAGGTGCTTGCAATCGCTTGCTGCGTCATTTTGGAGTAAAAAGTGCCAATTCCTATCTGCTAAAATCTGACGAAACCTATTCGGAAGAGAAAATTCTTGAACGTGTTGGACTTCCGTGTTTTGTAAAACCGAATGCGAGTGGTTCAAGTCTAGGAATCAGCCGGGTAAATGATGCCCCGGAATTGAAGGCGGCCATCGATCACGCATTCATAGAGGACGATTTGGTCATCATCGAAGAGTTTTTACCTGGAACGGAAATAACTTGTGGAGTAGTTGAGCGTGACGGAAAACCGAAAGCTTTGGCCGTTACAGAAATTGTAGTTGAAAAGGAGTTTTTCGACTATGAGGCAAAGTATCATCACAAGGGCACCCAGGAAATTACGCCAGCTCGAATCTCAAAAGAAGATTACGAGGCCTGCATGCGACTTACCGAACAGATTTATACTTGGCTCGATTGCCAGGGCATCGTGCGGGCCGATTACATTTTAAACGAGAAAGGGATTTTCCTGATTGAAGTCAATACGACTCCCGGATTGTCATCGGCGAGTTTGGTGCCGCAAATGGCAGTATACGCGGGCTATACTTTAGAAGAGTTTTTCAGTGAAGAGGTTGAACTATTGCTCAACCGCCATTAGGAAGTCGCGCAATTTCTGCATCGCACGCGCTCTATGACTGAAAGTGTTTTTATCGCTCAAGTTCATCTGAGCAAAGGTTCTAGAATCGCCGATCGGTTTGAAAATAGAATCGTAACCAAATCCTTCTTGTCCATATTCTTGACGCGTAATGGATCCTTCTACGGCCCCTTCAAATGCTTGTTCTTGTCCGTTTAGAATGAGGGCAACTGAAGTGCGAAAGCGTGCGGATCGGTTTTCTGCTGAGCCCATTTCCTCAAGAACTTTTTCAACGTTTTCCTTGAAGCTCGCATTCGGTCCAGCAAAACGTGCAGAATAAACTCCTGGCGCTCCTTTTAGGGCATCGATTTCCAGACCAGTGTCGTCGGAAAAGCAATTTAGACCGTAGCGCTCAAAGATGCACCTAGCTTTAATGAGTGCATTTCCTTCTAAAGTTGTTGCGGTCTCCTGAATTTCTTCGTGAAATCCAAGCTCATCAAGGCTCACGATTTTTATCTCAGGTAAGATGAGACGTGCTTCTTCAAGCTTATGTTTGTTGCCGCTTACAAAGACCAATTCCATGGCACATAATTACGCATTTCCACTCTTCAGAAGGTACACAAATGGCCGTTCGTTTTTCAAAATTTTATCAGCATCTAAGATGGAGGAAATCAGTCTGATCGGGAGTACCGCATACAGCCTCATTTCCATTGAAGCCACCACCATGCCTGAGCGGAATTTATTGCAAGATTTAATCGATGAACGCAATGTGATTTCGATTAAATCTTCAGAATACGTAGAAGTCGAAGCGCGCTGCGAGAGTCTTCGAAGAATTTAAACATCGAGCTCAATGGCGGCGATTACTAAGGCTTTTAAGTCAGGATCTTTTGCAGCTGATAAGTTCTGGACGGATTTCTTACGAATGCTCGTCCCATCACCTTCAAGAAAGAAGTTTTCAGGATCGAGCTTAGCTCCCATACAAAAGCCGAGGTACATCTGCTTCTTTGCTTTTTCAAGATTGATGTAAAACAATCGCTTTTTTCTGAAGTAGAATGGAATCCCGTACGAGCTTCGTTCCACAATGGCAGAATCTTGGTCTAAAATGAGCGCTTTCAAAGCTTCATAGATTTCTTCTTGTTCAGAATTCAAAGAATCTAGAAATGCTTCCATCAGCCGCGCAGCATATGAATGTGTGGAATGTCGTCTTCTAGAAAGGATTCACCAAAAGCGACGTAGCCTTTTTCTTCGTAGAGTGCCTTTAGGTGTTCTTGGGCCATGATGTAGATCTTCTTGCCCGGATGCAATTCTTCACAGAGTTTGTTTAGAACATCGATCAATTCTCGTCCGAGAGATTTTCCGCGGTGACTTGGGGCAATCACAATTCTGCCCAAAGCGGGAAGATTTTGTTCCACACTCCAAAGTATGCGGCCATAACCAATGAGCTCCTCACCGTCAAATTGAAGTAGGTGCTTAGATGTTTGGTCTAAATCGTCCAAATCGGGATAAAGGCAGTCTTGCTCTAAGTGAAAGACGTCCTGGCGCAATTTGAGAAGTGCATAGAGTTCATCTACACTGAGTTCTTGAAAATCCTTGAGCTTGTATTCCAATTTCATAAGCCAAAAAAACCCCTTTCCTCAGGGAGAAAAGGGGTGGGTTTTAAGAGTTAAATTTCTTAGAATGCGTATCCAATAGACAAGCCGAAGCGAATTGGTAAAATGGCAACCACATGCTTCATCTCAAATGTGGCCGATGTGGAAGTAGCACTAGTCTCAGCCCTCAATAGTGCTTCTGGAATGCCTGGTATATTTCCTTCTATTTCGCCAAGAGGGCCAAGTAGGTCATCAAAACCCAATTGAACTGGAGCATTTGAGTTGTTCGCGATGTTTCCGCTGAGTTCAACAGCATCCACTACTCGGTCGAAAGCGGCGCCCAAACCTTTATACACATAACCGGCATAAAGGCCAACACTTGCGTTGTCGCCTAATACTCTTTCATAGCTCACATTAAACTGACCTTGCGTGAAACTAAAAAGTCCTAGACGAGCAACATTCTTGGGTTGTGCAAATGCAATCGTGGAGAACAGCATTGCCACAAATAGGAGGGAAGTAATTCTTGCTTTCATAATCATTCTGAATGGTGTATGAAACAAATGTAAGTTCTAGGCCGTCTAAAAACAAGATGAAAGCGGGAAGTTTCTAACAGCTAAGGCCCTGCGCTTTAGGCTTCGAAGCGAAAGATCTCAGCTTTTACCTTTTCGTAACCCATCTCTTCAAAAACCTGTTTGTAGGTTTCCAATTGCTTCAATTCGGAGCTGCTCTCTTTTCCGGTTTTAAAATCGAGGATGAAAACTTCTCCATTTTTAAGCAGCACTCGGTCGGGGCGAATGCTCTCACCAATTGAGTTGCTCAGTTCACGTTCAACGAGCACTTCTTCGTCGGCCGAGAAAAAATCATTCAATCGTTCTTCAGAAGAGAGGGCACGTAAGGCTCCTTTAATCCACATGATTTGATCTTCATTCCAAGCAAATTGCTTCGAGAGTCGGGGAATCAACTCTTTTGCTTCCTCAAGTGTTCGAAGTTGAGCAAGTACCTTATGCAGGGCCGAACCTTTTGAACGCGGATTGTTTTCCCAATCATCGATGAAGGGATCGATTTCCGGAAGACCGAAGGTGAATTCCTCCATCCAATTGCCTGGCTCTGCAGAAGTCATTTCGAGATGATCTTTCTGTTCAGTGATTTTAGAACTGTATGGTTCAGGTGCTCCATACTTTCCGCAGGAAATGAATTCATCGATGGCAGTTTCGCCGTCGGAAGCTAAAACGGAGTGTACAGAATCTCCAATTTGACCTGAATGATTCATCACATACATGCGTTCCTCTGCTCGAGTAAGCGCCACATAGAGCAAATTTAGATTATCCAGTTGAGCTTCTTCTTTCGCTGCTTCGAAGTAGGGTAAGTAGGTGCTGTTTTTGAGAGAAAGCCTGAAGAGGAGCTCCTTTAAGTTGTGCTCTTCACGTACTAAAGGAATCCACAGAAATTCATTGTGAACTTGACTTTCCCACTGACAAAAAGGTAAAATTACGGCAGGGAATTCAAGTCCTTTGGCTTTGTGGATGGTCATGATTTGGAAGGCCTTTGGATCCGCTGCGGTTTGGATGTACATATTAGATCGACGTTCTTCGAACTCCTCCAAAAACTCCTGAATTGTCTTGAACCCCTGTTGGTCAAATGATTGGGCGAAATCGAGGAAAGCTAGAAGATTTGCTTCACGATCGTCTAACCCAAAGAGATCGACCAAACGTCGCAGTCGGATGAGTTGACCATAGGAAAGCAGCTCATTTCTAGGAAGTCGAACATCAAAGCGTTCGAGCAGAGCGTCGAAACTCAGTTCCTTTTTATTGAGTGAGTCGTTCAAGGCAATGAAGGACTCCATTTGATTTCGGTCCTTGCAAATCCAATGTAGAATTTCGGATTGGTGATAAACTTCTTTTGGTTCGCACAGATGTCGAAGCAGGCCAATGAGCAGTCGCACACTCGCAGAACGGTCGATGGCTAGGCTCTCTTCCGTTTCTACTTGATGTCCTTCTTCAAGTAGAAGGTTGGCCAATTCGCGGGCATCCCTTTTCCTTCTTACCAAGAGGCAAACGTCGCCAGGCATAAATCCATCCTTGAGACATTCAGAGATGGCTTCTTTTACAAAGTCAAAATTGGCCGCATCAATTTCCTCGACTTTGGTCGATTTTAGATAGCGCCAGGAAATGTAGCCACCCTCTTTCCTTTGAATGTTTTGCTCGTGCTTTTGATAGATTTCTTGAAATGCTTCAGGAAGGCCATTTACAAGTGAGCCGAATAGTTTGTTGTTGAATTCGACTAGGATTGATTTTGAGCGAAAGTTGTCTTCCAGGAAAATATTTTCATGCGAATGTTTGAAGATGTGCTGTCGTTCCGATTGCGATTCGTCGAGCTGTGGAAGCTTTACAAATTGCATTACATCTCCGTTGCGGAAGCGGTAAATTGCTTGCTTGCCGTCGCCAACAATCAAATTCCGATGTCCTTTAGAAAGGGCGTTTTCAACCAATGGAATGAGGTTGTGCCACTGAACTACTGAGGTGTCTTGAAATTCGTCGATGAGGAAATGGTGAAACTTTTCTCCAGTACGCTCATAGATGTAGGGCACACTCTCGGCGCTGACAAGCCTCGCCAGTTTTTTGTTGAATTCAGAAATGTGAATGATACCATCTCGATTTTTGAATCCTTCCAGCTCATCCCACAAGATTTTCAGCAGAAATGTTGGGCCCAAATCACGTAGGATGTAATTCAAATCGGTAATTCGTCGGAGCTTTTCAAGAAGAGCTTGATGGAATTTTTCCAAATGCGGTTCTGCTGCGTCGAAGGCAGCGTTCTCGGCGGCTTTTAAATTCTTTTTCCTGAAGTTTTTTTCTTTAAAGACCTTCTGCGTTGGGTCTGTGGGAAAATCAATCTTTCCTTCATTCAATTGATTAATGTATCGACCCACTCCGGAGGAAAGCTTCCCTGGGAAATCATGCAATTCCAATCCACATTCCTGTAAAACAAGAGTGACTTGAGTGCTCATTTCTTGAACTTCCTTTTTCAGCTTTGAAGCATCGGCTTTAACACCTTTTCGAATGGGTTTGAAATCTTTCAATTCCAGATCTTTCAGGCGTTCGAGAGAATCGAGACTTTTTTCCTTGAAGAGGTTCTTCCCGAATTTGAGTAGGTCGCGATCGATGTTCCAACTCTTCCCGTCTTCCAACTTGTCGGAAATGAAATCGTTGATGACCTCTGCGAGAACCGGTTCATTTTGAGACCGTTTAAAAAGTTCCTCAAGTGCTTTTTTGAGCAAATAATCTTGATTCAATTCCACTCGAATGTTCTCAGGAAGCTGCAAGTCTTCGGCAAACTGCCGCACCAAGGAGTAGAAAAACTTATCGATGGTACTTACATGAAACTTCGAATAATGGTGAAGGATGTTGAAGAGCAATCGTGTGCAACGCTTTTCAAAAATCACCTCGTCGCAGTTCAAGCTTTTGCGTAATTCCTGGTACAGGTAATGACTTCGAGCAGATTCTTGGGTGCTGAAAAAGTGAAGGTTTTCAAGGATCCGCTCCTTCATTTCATTCGCAGCCTTGTTGGTGAAGGTGATTGCGTTTATGCGCTGAAAGTAGAGCGGTTCCTCCGATTGCAAGCAGAGTAGGAGGTAGTTCTTTACCAAGGCTGAGGTTTTCCCCGAACCCGCGGAAGATCTATACACTAAGAAAGTTTTTTCCATTTCAGCCAACAAATAAGCCCCTTTCGAACGTTAACTCATCAAAGGTATATTTGAAGCAACAACCAAGCATGAGTATTTCACCTTCCTTGTCCACAAAGTTTCTCACTCTCACCCTCACTCTCACTCTCCTGTGCTTGGGACTCTGTAGCAGTACTTCTATGGCTCAGTCCTTCGGGCCCAAGTGCGACTTCCTTCTGCAAATCAAGCCAGAGCATAACATCAAACAATGGTTTGAAGCTGGAGAGTACAAGAGTGGCAATCTTGAATTGTTGGAGGAAATTTCTTCCGACATGGGGATATACCTGATCGAAGCTCATTATGTAGTGAACCGGGAAGAGCTTCTCCATAAGTTCAAGCAAAATCCACTCACGTCAATCGTTCAGTTCAATCACCACAGCTTAGAGCTGCGCGGAATTACTCCAGACGATGGGAACTTTGTTGCGCAATGGCACCTCAATCAAATGGAGGCTCCAAAAGCTTGGGATGTGACTCCTGGTGGAAGCGATCCTGAAGGACGAGATTTTGTGATTGCTGTGGTGGACGAAGGATTTGATTTGGGTCACAATGACCTCACTTTTTATAAGAACCTCGCGGATACTCTAGGCGATACCATCGACAACGACGGCAACGGATATCTCAACGATTACCACGGCTGGAATGCCTACAACAACAATGGAGTCATTAGCGGACGCGATCATGGAACGGCAATTTCGGGGATCATTGGCGCTCGAACCAACAATCAATTGGGCGTGGCGGGCATCAATTGGAATCACAAAATCCTACCCATCATGGGCTTAAGCATAAATGAGGCAACTGTGGTGAAGGCCTACACTTACATTTATGAACAGCGCAAGCTTTGGAATGAAACCGGTGGAGATACCGGAGCATACATCATCGCGGTAAACTCCTCCTTTGGTGTTGATCGAGCAAAACCAGATGATTATCCTCTGTGGTGTAATATGTACGATTCCTTAGGTTCCTTAGGGATTTTAAGTGTTGCGGCAACGGCCAACAGCAACGACGATATCGACTTTTGGGGCGACATTCCAACCACTTGCCCAAGTGAATACCTCATCGCCGTTACGAGTACAAATCGAAACGATGTTTTATCGACAAATCCATCTGCCGCACGCGGTATAGAAAACGTTGATATTGGAGCCCCAGGTTTTGAAATCTACACCACACGAAATGGTGGTTTTTATGGATCGAAATCGGGTACTTCCTATGCTGCTCCAATGGTGACGGGAGCACTTGGACTCATGTATTCTGCCCTGTGCGATTCTGTTTTTAGCGAACTGAAAGACCAACCCGACAGCTTGGCTTTGGTTATTAGAAACTACTTGCTCAGCGATGGTGTAGACCGTTTGGATACTTTGTCGGATAAGGTCGCGAGTGGTGGACGCTTAAACTTAAATTCTGCGGTTCAAGCAGTTCAGAATTGTTTTGTCTTAGGGGATGATAGAGCTTTGCCGGAGGAGTCCTTCCGTGTTTTTCCGAACCCTTCAAGTGGTCTCCTTAAAATCGAAAGTTCTGTAGAAGCTCAAATCAGTTTGTTCGACATTCGAGGCGGACTTGTTCTTGAAGAGAATATTCCTCCGGGTCAATCTGTTCGTAATCTCAGCTTACTTTCCGAAGGTTTGTACCTCATATCCTTAAGGAACAATGATGAAGTTCACACGTTTAAATGGTTGCTAAAACATTGAAAAGAATAGTTGTCATATCGATCCTTTTTAGTCTGCTCGCAGTCGTTTCCTGCGACCGAGATGACTTCCTAGGGGAAACCATTTACAATCCGCCTGTTCCGAGACCTTATCAACTAAAGTTTCCTGAACGTTTTCCACTGCCTTCCGTTCCTGCGACCAATTTGACTGAAGAGGGAATTGCTCTTGGTAAACGCTTGTTTTTCGATCCAATTTTATCGGCCGATGGAACTCAGTCCTGCGGATCATGCCACAATCAAGAGTTTGGGTTTACTGATAATGGTCGTCGTCTGAGTGTAGGAATAGATGGTCTAGAAGGTAAGCGGAACGCCATGCCAATCTTCAATTTGGCTTGGGCCAATTCATTCTTCTGGGACGGAAGATCAGCCACTCTAGAAATACAAGCCTTGGCTCCAGTTGTTGACCCTCTTGAAATGCACGATACATGGCCGAATGTTGAAGAGAAATTGAACAATCACCCAGATTACCCTGAACTTTTTGCCTTCGTCTATGGAACCGATAGAATTGATTCCAACTTGGTTACAAGGGCACTTGCAGAGTACGAGATGACTTTGATTTCAAAAACTTCTGAGTTTGATAAAAAGCTGGATATATACGGAGATGTGCGTTTCATTCAATTCGACGATCCCGATGCAAAAAGGGGGATGGAAATATTTCTTCGTGAACCCAGAAAACAAGCTACTGATTTAGCAGGTGGAGATTGCTTTCACTGCCATGCCTTAAATGCACAGAACACCCTCACGACGCTGAATCAGATGGAGAACAACGGTTTGGATTTAGAACCCGACAGTGGTTTTGCTCGGGTTTCCAAGCAGGCCAGTGATATTGGAAAGTTTAAAACGCCTTCGCTGCGAAACTTATCTTTTACAGCACCCTATATGCACGATGGTCGTTTTGCGACCTTGGAAGAAGTAGTAGATTTCTACAACGATGGGGTTGAGCCAAACTCACCAAACATCTCGGTGATTATGACCAAGGATAAAGGATTGGCTAACGGTTTATTCCTCTCCGACGAAGAGAAAAGGCAGCTCATTGCCTTCTTGAAAACACTTGATGATCGCGATTTCATCACAGATCCTCGACATAAGCCCGAGTAAATCGTTCAAAATCACATCTTTTGAGTAGAGAGGAACGTAAGATGCACTAAACGGTGCAGAGCCCCTTCAGTTCACTGCACTTTGTATCTTTAGTGCCCTTTGCCAAAATGAATTTTACGTCAAGAATTCTGTATTTACTCCTATTCCTGTTCCTTGGGTCTCAGGTGCAGGCTCAATGTCCGCAAATCATTGGAGGAGACGGCTTGCCCAGTAATAATCCTCGATGGGTTAGCTGCAGTGGAGGAGCTTTCAATTTATTCATTTAAGGAAACCAAGCCATAGGGAGTTACATCATTAGTTGGGGCGATGGTACGGCGAACAATACTGGGGCGTCAATTGGTGCTGCAGGTTTTGTTTCCCACAATTACGCAGCTGCTCAAGCGAATTACACCGTAACGATTACTGAGACCTCTACAGGTTGCGTGATTTCAGGAACTGTAATTATGGAAGAGGCTGTGAATTCAGCCATTCAAATACCCCTTGGAGGAGTTACGGCCGTTTGTGCTCCAGGAACCATGTCTTTTACAAATGCCAGCACGAATGTTTCCTCCAACACGAATTTCATTTGGACTTTCGGAGATGGATCTGCTCCAGTTCCATTCAACAGCACCAATGCCGGAGCCATTGTGAGTCATACGTTTCAGCGAAATACGGTGAATTGTGTGACAACCGTAACTCTCAGCGCTGAGAACTTTTGCTCGTTTGGAACGCCAACGGTAGCCTCGTTCAATCCAATTCAAGTCTACGATATAGACGATGCTCAAATTACAGCATCAGCAACTGCGCTTTGTTATCCTGACACCACGGTTACACTCACCAATACAACGGCTAAGAACTGTCTTCCACAAGGGAATAACATTCAGCGATATGAGTATTGGAACTTTGGTGACCATTGGGGAATGGGAACCGATTCTATTGTCAATTGGCAGCCTTTTGATCCGCCGGCACGCATTGGATATACGCTTGAATATCCGGGAAAAGGAACCTACCAGGTTATGCTTATTGATTCCAATCAGTGTGGCCAAGATACAGCCTACCAGACCATCGTTATTGGAGACCCACCAACAGCCAACTTCACTAAGAGTAGGGATACCATTTGCGCGGGAGAAGCGGTTATTTTAGACAATACAACAACGGTTGGAGCAAACGCTTATGCATGGAATTATGGCGATGGAACTGGTTGGCAAAATACAGGAGCAGGAAACCAGACAAAAATTTTCAACACTCCAGGAACATACACAATCACCTTAGTTACCAACATTACCGGAGGGTCGGTAAGTTGTACGGATACGATACAGTATCCCATGGAAGTGCTTCAGAGCCCGACGAGTACGTTTACCGTGAACCCAAACAGCGGCTGCGATTCTCTTTTAGTGACTTTCACGAACTCCTCTGCAAATGCAGCTTCTTGGTTATGGAATTACGACAATGGAGCTACCGATACAATTCTAAATCCAAGGGTGATAAACTACAACATCGTGGGCTCGTATAATCCTCAATTGATTGTTACACACGTCAATGGATGTAAGGATACGAGCAGCGCTTCTGTGAATGTATACAGCACTCCTGATGTTGATTTTATTCCAAAGAACGTATGTCAGAACCTTGTTGCCCAATTCATAGATTCTTCTAAAACAACAGATGGAAACCCAGTGAATAATTGGGTTTGGGATTTTGGAGACGGTACCGGGAGTATGCAGCAGAATCCAAATCACCTCTATTCAAACTTTGGAAACTTCACGATTACATTAACAGCTTCAACTGCTTTCTGTACAGGAGTCGACTCGTTTACCGTAACCGTAGAAACCAAGCCCATTGCAGCTTTTAGCATGTCGGATTCGATTGGTTGTGCACTTCTAGCAGTCACCTTCAGCGACTCTTCAATTGCTGGAACGATCTCAAATTGGGACTTTGGGGATGGAAGCACATCTCTTCTTACCAACCCGGCACACTCCTTCCTGAACAATGGATTGAACGACACTTTTTACATTGTTACCCTCATTTCAGAAACTACTTTTGGTTGCTATGACACCATCTCAGATTCTGTCATTGTATATAAACCTCCAACATCTCTTTATACTAGCAATCACAGTCCTGGTTGTGGGCCTATTGATGTGAGTTTTACGAATAGCTCTGTCAATGCCGTTTCCTACTTCTGGGATTTTGGAGATACGAGTACAAGCGCAGCCCCCAACCCTTCTCACACTTATGAGAACAAAACCTTGTTCATAGAGATCTATGACACTAAACTAATTGCCATTGCCGCGAACGGCTGTACAGATACATCGAGTCGAGAGATTACAGTATATCCCGAACCAATTTTCACCTTTACAGCGAACCCTGATTCTGGTTGCAGCCCCTTGAGGGTCACCTTCCCTTCGGTCATTGGAGCTGTTACTTATGCTTGGGATTTCGATGATGGGAGCAGTGGAGCCGGCCCAACACCTACCCACACATTTGGGAATGGAACCACCAATAACGTGAATTACAATGTTCGATTGATTGCTCGCTCGAGTTTTGGTTGCATCGATACCAACTATCAAAATGTGATTGTGCATCCAAATCCAATTGCCGATTTTACATTAAGTGATTCTGTAGGTTGCCAACCATTGCCCATTTCCATTACGAACAATTCCTCTGGGGCGATCAATTATTTCTGGGATTTTGGAAATGGCGATACTTCGATGAGTTCAGCCAACGTCTTCAATTACAGCTACTCACATCCGATGCCGAATCCCACGAACAACAACCTTCGTTTGATTGTGGAAACCGATCGGCAATGTAGAGACACACTTGAGCAAAATGTGATTGTTTACCCCGAGGTTACTGCGAATTTCATAAAAAGTGATTCTGCGGGATGCAGTCCTTTGCGAGTAAACTTTACCAATTTGTCGAACAACGCGCAAAACTTTAGCTGGGACTTTCAAGATGGTTCCACAAGTGCTGCTCAAAATCCAATTCACACCTTCATAAATTCTGGCACAACAAGTCAACTCAGGGATGTTTTACTTGTGAGCAGTTCGGTGTATAGCTGCGTCGAT
>Ga0209095_1001164_pt1 | contig 14432 bp, 9 predicted proteins | sample COGITO_mtgs_1104_3_FD_184795 | JGI IMG/M metagenome (GOLD analysis project Ga0209095, IMG submission 184795) | Pelagic marine microbial communities from North Sea - COGITO_mtgs_110404 (SPAdes) (version 2) | ecosystem: Environmental > Aquatic > Marine > Epipelagic ... | reverse complement strand
TTATGATCTGTTACATAAAACAAATAGCTATGATCAAAATAGTCAGCGATATGTAGGAGATTCTAGAAAGCCAGATTTTAGATTCAAGTGTATTCTTACGGATACTGAATTTCATGTAGAAGCAAAATATCGTTCTAAACCTTTTCAAGGACAATATGATATCCTAAGTGAAGCACAAGCTGATAGTTTTCCTGAAATCCATCAAGAAGAATGTTCTATTTATATTGCCTTAGGATATGGAGGCGCCGCAGATAATCCTGCGTATGTAAGCTTTATTCCTTATGAAGACCATCGTGAAATAAAAATCCCTGTTGAAAATGTACTTATGTATCAAGTTCCTAAAAATACGATAGATAGTAAATTAATATGCAGTCCAATACTAGAAACTACCTCAGAAATACAAACAAATCATCTGATTGAGGAAGATGCTACAACAGCACAAAATAAACAGGAAGAAACGAATCTACCACTTTCTAAAAAAAGATCAGGGCGTACAATAGCGATGGGCGTTGCCATAGCATTAGCACTCATTACCATCGTTGCAGGAGTTTTATACTTCCCTTTGGATAAAAATGATCCATACGAAATTGAGATGAAATCACGTATTAAAAATTATTACGCATTAAGTGATGCTAATAATCTTCAAAAATTAACTACGTATATCTCTCCCGACATGACTTTTTGGTATGGTTTAAAAAATCCATCTGTTCAAGAAGTAATAGACAATATTAAAGAATACCGTAATAAATTTCCATTTTCAGAATCTTCGGTAGATTGGACAAAATTTGACGTCACTCCAAATCCAGATGGGGGCTATTATGCGATCTACCCTCTTGAATATAAAGTAAAATCAAAAATAAAGGCACCTTATAAAGTATATGATCTTAAACTTTTTACAGTTTGGGATAAGGACATGAAATTAGTTAGTATTAAAGAGATTAGACACTAAATAGGATCTAACCCCATCTACACATATTTTCATATCTCCTTTCGCGAAAGCGAAAGCGCAAACAAAAAACCAAAAAAACGCTCACGACATCCCCATCACAGGAACAACATGAGCGTTCTATATATTCTCTAAAACAAGACTAAACCCTACCCATTCTTCAACACCACTCTAAACCTCGCTTTCCCATCTTTCAAATGCTGTACCGCTTCATTAATTTGATCCATAGGGAACTCCTCTACCGTAGGATAAATATCGTGACGCACACAGAAGTCTAGCATGGTTTTGGTGACCGCAGGGCTTCCTAATGGGCTCCCTCCTACTGATTTTTCGCCGCTTATTAAGCTAAACGCAGGAATCTCAAGCGGTTCCATGGGAGCACCTACCGTATGAAATTTTCCTTTGGGTGCTAGTGTCGTGAGATACGAATTCCAGTCTAAGGTGACATTGGTCGTATTCAATATAAAATTAACCGTACCCGCAATACTTTCCAGGGCTTCGGGTGATGTAGAATCAATCACTTTGGTCGCACCCATTTCTAGAATCTGTGCTTCCTTCTCAGGACTAGAGCTAAAAGCAATCACCTCACATCCCCAATGTTTTAAAAACTTAAGCGCCATGTGTCCGAGTCCGCCGATGCCTATGACACCTACCGTATCTGTAGGCGACACCCCTGATAAGATAATCGGATTAAACACGGTGATACCCCCACATAATAAAGGCCCCGCTTTACTCTTATCAATCGCATCTGGTAACGGAATCGCCCATGACCAATGACCCCGCACATAATCAGCAAAACCTCCATGTCTTCCGACAATCGTTCCTTCGCTCTCACTACATAAGTGATGCTCCCCACTCATACATTGCTGACAACTCATACACGAAGCCGAATTCCACCCAAGACCAACAATATCGCCAACTTTTACATTTTTGACAGCATCTCCTGCGGCAACGATCTCGCCTATAATCTCATGACCTGGCACCAACGGATATTCCGTCATCCCCCAATCATTATTCATCATACTGAGGTCTGAATGACAGACGCCGCAATAATGTACTTTTATATCTACCTGTTCGCTCCCGATGTCGCCTAATTCATACGTAAACGGTTCTAATTTTTCTTCTGGTGCCGTGACGGCATATCCTTGTACTTTCATTTTGCTTTTTTTTTGAGTTTTAATAGAAGTACTAAGGTACTTATTTTGCCACTATTTGTTGTGCTCTAAAAGCTAAGATTGTAATCGAATATTCATTTGTGTAGGGTTTAGTACGCTTTCGCGAAAGTATAACCTACCTGTCACGCTGAGCCTGTCGAAGCGCATTATTGATGCCCAAAGCGAACTCAGGATTAAAGGGAATCAGAACTAAAAGAATATAGATCGCTGTGCTTATAGAATATAGAGAAAAGACTAAAAAATACTCATAAACACATAAACTTTTAAACTTTTAAACTTATAGACTAAAAAGAAATGTCACGCTGAGCCTGTCGAAGTGCATTATTGATGCCCAAAACGAACTCAGGATTAAAGGGAATCAGAACTAAAAGAATATAGATCGCTGCGCTTATAGAATATAGAGAATAGACTAAAAAATACTCATAAACACATAAACTTTTAAACTTTTAAACTAAAAAGAAACAAGACTAAAAAGAAATGTCACGCTGAGCCTGTCGAAGCGCATTATTGATGCCCAAAACGGACTCAGGATTAAAGGGACTCAGGACTAAAAGAATATAGATCGCTGCGCTTATAGAATATAGAGAATAGACTAAAACCCTCTATAAACATTTAAACTCATGACTAAAAATCATATATAAACATTTAAACTCTTAAACACATAAACTTCTCAAATCATAGACTCACAAACCCGGTAACTTCGATACAATTTTATAGCATCACGTTGTTCTGATCTAAAATCACTCAGCCTCCTACCATACACTTCTATAAAACTGATGCACAAAATAGAGTGTTACTCTAAATTAAAGTTAAAATAGAGTACTACTCTATTCTCTATTTTCACATAACAGTTTCCCCTCTAGCAAGAGGGGATTAAGGGGTGTGTTTTATTATGGCTTGTTCTAAAACGTGGAGGAGCTTTTTGCTCTTCGTTTTAGAACAGAGTTTAGGGAATATAGTAACGTATAACACCTCCCTCAATCCCTCCTTTCTAGGAGGGAAGTCAAAATCTCATCAACTTTTGGGATATACAAAACAGAGTAACAAGCTATTATTAGAACACTACTCTATTTTAATTTACAAATAAAAGTTCCCCCTTCGGGGGCTTAGGGGGCCTGTCCTATTCTCCCCTTCTCATCTTCCAAACTTCCATCGCGTTTTCGGGCATTTTTGACGTCGTTATTGCCAAAGGTGTATTGAATATAAAAGTTGACATTACGCGTGTCGCCACCGCCGCGACCGTCGATAAAGAGGTTGCCAAATTGGGTAATGCCTTCCCATGGAATGGTGTATAAGACGTCATTGACGGTGATTTTTCCTGTCCATTGTTTCCATGTTTTTTGAACGGCAAGGTTGAGGGAACCTAAACTTTTGATTTCGTAAGTGCCGCCCCATATCGACGGACTGCTGTACCAACCGCTGACTTCTAGTTTGTAATCTTTGGGTAAGGTAAACGTGCTTTGCGCATAGAAGCCAACCGTTTCTTGTGAGGTCGAGATAAAAGCAGGATTGGTCGCGGTGTACTTACTATACGAGCCGTAGACATTGGCGTAGGTATTCCACCAGCTATTGACTTTATAGGGATAAGAAATACTGAAATTATACACTTCCTGATCGGCGACATTACGGGTGCTTAAAAAGTTTCTAGATTCTCCAACGGCTTCGGTGACTTGTGCAAAAAAGTCGCTGACATAGGAATAACTCACACTGGTCGTCAACGTATATTTATAGGTATGTGATAGCTTGACATTATTGGTATATTGGGGTTGTAAAAACGGATTTCCACGTCTGAAACTCAGCTCATCCAATTGATATTCAAAAGGGTTGAGGTCTTGGTAATTCGGACGTTGGATGCGTCGGCTGTAGTTGAGAGCAAAGGAGTTATTTCTGTTGGCTTGATAGGTTAATCCCGCCGATGGAAATAAATCGGTGTACGTCCGACTTACGGACTGATTATCATTTTCACTATCGGCAGTCAGGTCGCCTTGTGAGTCAGTACTCTCGACGCGGAATCCGCCTTGAAATTTCCAGTTGCCTGCGCCTGCGTTGTATTTCGCGTAAGCGGCATAAATCTTTTCATCATACAAAAACTGGTTACTCCTGTTGAGGTTCAGCACATCCATCCCGTTGATGACGTCAAAGAAATCAAAGGTATTATCGGTACGCACCTGAGAAACTTTTAAACCCGTTTCAAAGCTTCCGTTACCCAGTCGCTGTTCATAGTCGGCTTTTGCTGCATAAATATCGATGGTGATGGGGGTATCTTGATTGGTAATACTTTCGTTGAGAATCTCCCCCGATGATGTGACATAAAAATTAGGTTGGTTGTTGAGTCGGTCGCGGGTGTAATGCCCATAATCGACATCGGCACTAAAAACGGTTCCTGTCGTATCCTGATAGCGATAGTTGAGGTTCATACCAATGTTGACGGTATTACTTTCGGAGCTATTGGGCGCACGTAAAATACTGTCAATCGTTCCAGTGTTTCGATCGATGATGGGCGTACGGCTGTTGGATCGGCTTTCGGAATCGTTGATGTTGGTGGTTAACACTGCGCCTACCGTACTACGTTTTGACAGATAATGATCGGCCCCAAAACGGAAGTTGTTCGAAAATCCATCATATTCAGAATCGTTTTGTGCATCAAATATTTTGTCTCCTTGAATTCGGAACAGATCAATAAAACCCGTAGAACGTCCAATGTAGTTGGAATACGTCCCGTAGAGATTCCATTTTTTGAGTCGGCTGGTCAGCGAAACAGAATTATTGGTTCGCAGGTAATCCCCTACCGTGACAGTACTCGAAATACTCCCACGCGTCCCGAGTCCTTTTTCTCTTTTTAAGCGAATGTTGATAATTCCCGCATTTCCCGCCGCATCAAAGCGTGCCGAAGGTTGGGTGATGATCTCGATGCTGTCAATGGTATCTGCTTGTAAGGACTGTAAATAAGCGGTAAGATCGTCGCCTTGTAAGAAACTTTGGCGTCCGTCGATATAGATGAGTACGCCTGTTTTTCCTTCGACAATTACATTATTGTTATTGTCCAGACGCACACCTGGAGCTTTCCGTAAGAGTTCGATGCCATTATTTCCCGCACTGCTCACAGTTCCAGCAACGTTAAAGATCGTCTTATCAGGTTCTACCTGAATAATGGGACGTTCTGCAACAACGGTAACTTCTTCTAACGTTTCGGTAGCAAATTGCATTTGGATGGGTGGTAAAGTCAGCGTTTCTGTAGTGATGGTAATGGATTTTTCGACCGTCGTATAGCCAACAAAAGAAAGGACGAGTGTGTAGGTATTTGGCGAAAGGTCTGCAATTATAAAAGCGCCTTGCTCATTGGTAATGGCGGCTTTGACGAGGGTACCGTCGGTGGTATTAACGATCACATTAACGTAGGGCAGTGGCTCTTGTCTTTCGGACACGACGGTGCCTTTTAGCGTTTGTGGGGCTTCTTGTGGAGATACTTCCGCTTTCGCGAAAGCGGACACCAATAATATCCATGTAAAAAATAGCATTCGAGTGTTCATAGTGGTACTTGTTTGATGCAAATATGAGCTATGTGTTTTCCTTACTAAATAAAGAACCGACGAGACGCACCATAGCCCGATGAGTGGGCAACGGACCATTGGACGGTCTATAGGGCGACTCATCGAAAGTTGTATTGGAATGGAGTGAAATCGTTCTAATTTTGACCGAAATCAAAAAATAAAAATCATGAAAAAGAAAATTTCATTCCTTATAGCAGTTTTGTGTATCGTCTTTACAGCAAACGCAACAGAAACGAGTTATTTAAAAATTAAACTAGATAACCAAAAAGAAATCAGTTATCCGCCAGGAGTTGGTTTTATCGCACAAGATGCGGATGGGAATACAGTGTTAAGTCCTTCAGAATTGGAAACGATTAAAGTATATGAAGTACAAATGCCGATTACCTTATTTGTATTTACCACTTGGAATGACGAACCTGATGTGTACGAAATCTCAAGTGGAACGCTTTCTTTAGGAGAAACAGATATCGATTATAATCCTGACACAACATACACCTACGGACGTGCGAAAAAAGGAGAAACGTATGGACGTACGAAAAAAGGAGAAACCTACGGAAGGTCAACAATGATGAGTAATGGGCTGTCTATGACACGTGCACGTTATTTTGCAAATGATGCAAAAACGGGATATAATGCAAGTATCGAATTTTCTAACGATGTGATTTTTTATTATCGTGATGGAGCGGTATCTGCATGGCAAAACGGAAAAGATCTTGAAATAACAGGTAACTATCTTATTAAAACTAACAAAGGAATTATTAAATTGAGCTACGATCCGTCTGACAAAGAATTATGGTGGGTTTTTGATAAAAACTAACAGATGAAAAAAAGCATATTCAACATACGTATTAAAGAGGTTTTAGCCGTTGTAAGTGTCTATCTTGTCCTTTCTTTCTGCTATCACGTGACGCTCTACTTTAATCGTGGAGGTCAGAATGATCCCAATGATACAATATGGGATTTGGAAGAATGGTATTTTACAGAAGGTCTTCAATACACGTTTATGTTTGTGGCGACAACGATTGTCTGGTTTTTTATATTCCGTGTATTTAGAAGTGCACCACTCAAATATAGACTCCTCCTCCACTTTTTAGGACTTCCTTTTTTTATTCTTTTTGCTTGGAAATTATTTTATCTAACGTGTGATTATCTTGGCTATGGTCACCTTTCGGGCAACGCACAAGTTTGGGATATTTATATTCCTGCGCTTTTTTACCTAATTCAATTTTCGCTATTTCATGCGTATGAACATTACATCATCAATCAACGTCGATTACACTATGAGATTGAACTTAAAAACTCTGCACTCAAAAGTGAATTAAGCGCTATTAAAGCACAGTTGAATCCGCACTTTCTGTATAATGTATTCAATACCATAAATGCCAGCGTCCCTAAGGAAATGGAAGAAACCCGTGAGATGATTGCAGAGCTTTCCGATCTTTTTAGATACCAGTTAAAAGCCAGTCGGGAAGACTATGTCACGCTTGCCGAAGAATTGGAATTTGTCAATAAGTACTTAAAGTTGGAGCAAAAACGTTTTGAAGATCGCCTTTCTATCAATATAACGGTGAGTGATGGTTTGCTTTCGCGAAAAATCCCACCAATGATCTTACAGCCTTTGGTTGAAAACTCCGTAAAACACGGAATCTCCCCGCTGGTCAAAGGCGGTCGTATTGATATTATCATTCAAGAGAAAGAAGGTAAACTCCTTTTTGAAATCAGCGATACAGGCATTGGTGTTGAAGACAAAGAAGCGATATTTAATCTAGGTGTTGGATTAAGCAACACACAAAAACGACTTCAAAAAATGTATCAATCTACCTTACAAGTCACTGATAACCTTCCCAACGGACTCAAAGTGCAATTTGAATTATGAAAAAAGTAGTCATAGTAGATGATGAAAAATCAGGTCGTGCGCTGATCAAAGAATATCTAGACAATCACAAAGAACTCATCCTTGTAGGCGAAGCCAATAATGGCGTCGATGCGATTAAGATTATTAATGAGTTCCGTCCGGATTTGGTATTTATGGACATCCAAATGCCAGGACTCACAGGTTTTGACGTCCTCGAACATCTGGAAGAATTACCGACGATTATTTTTAGCACCGCCTATGATAAATATGCCTTACAAGCCTTTGAAGTTCATGCTGTAGATTATCTGTTAAAACCCTATACCAGAGAGCGTTTTGACAAGGCAATTTCAAAACTGAAAGACAGTTCTCCTAAACAAATCCTCCCGCTTGCCGATCAGCATATTATGTCCAAGACTACCTATCCTGATCGAATTATTGTAGAAAAAGGCACCAAATACGTCACCCTCGCCACCGAAGATATTTACTACATAGAAGCCTACGGCGATTACTCTAAAATCTATGACGCCAAAGACACGTACATCAGTAATCGCGGCATTAGTCAGCTAGAAGAAAAACTAAATCCAAAACAGTTTTTACGGATTCATCGGAGTAGTATTGTAAGTTTACCTGCCGTTAAAGAAGTTTCTAAATACGGAAAAAGCTATTTACTCATTCTCAAAAATGATGAAAAAGTAAAAGTAAGCCGCAGCTATGCGGATAAGATTAAAGAGTTGATCCTTTGATAGATAAAGAGAATCAGGATGAAAGGTGTTGCGTACTGTCAAAAATAAAATGACATTCCCAACAAACGACACTTTCAAAAAATCTGTAGCTCTAGCATTAATGCAAGTAACAAAGAAGCGGGCACAGCCGATTAATTATTAGAGATTAATATGTAATTAATTCTTAACTATATTTGAAAAACGGATTCAACTCTAAAAAGATAAATCCGCTGAAATTCTATTTACACAAAATTTGGATACTGTCACCTTTAAATACCTCAACACATAAACTCCTCAACTCTTAAACACTTAAACACTTAAACATATAACCTCTAAAACTCATAAACTTTAAGACTCATGAGCGAACCAAAAACCAAAGTAAATGATGCTTCTGTCAAAGATTTTTTAAACGCTGTGGAGCATCCTGTAAGACGAGCAGATAGTTTTACCATTCTAGAGATGATGACCAAAATTACAGGTGTAGATCCAAAAATGTGGGGTGGTAGTATCATAGGATTTGATAGCTATCATTATATATATGCTAGTGGTCGCGAAGGAGATTGGCCTATTGTAGGCTTTTCCCCTCGTAAACAAAATATAAGTCTGTATATCATGCCAGGGTTTTCCCAGTTTAAATCTCTTCTCGAAAAACTCGGAAAACATAAAACCAGCAAAGCCTGCCTATATATAAATAAACTCTCCGATGTTGATCTTGAAATTCTAAAAACAATCATCCAACAATCGGTAGATTCTATGAGAAAAAAGTATCATCGCTAGCAAAAAAACACCCCCTTTCTGCTCCATATTACCACCATCTTATCTAAGTATTTCAGAAATGTAAAATCTACCTTTTTACCCTGCAAAGCGTAAAACTTTCGTAACGTTAAGTTCAAATGATTGCGTAGTCAACCTAGTATTTTTAGGGAAACTAATTCATTAAAACTAGTTATGAAAAAATACTACATTTTGATACTCTTACTAAGTGTATCTTTTTTCGCGAAAGCGCAAGATTTATTAATTACAGGTGTCGTAGATGCTACTTTGACTGGAGGTACTCCAAAAGCAGTAGAGCTTTATGTCTTAAATGACATCGCAGACCTTTCTACGTACGCGATAGGATCAGCAAATAATGGCGATGGTTCTGATGGAGAAGAATTTTTCTTATCTGGAAGTGCCACGATGGGTGACTTTATATACATTGCTAGTGAGCAGCCCAACTTCAATACTTTTTTTGGATTTGATCCTAGCTTTATTGACGGTGCTGCAAATATTAATGGAGACGATGCTATAGAGTTGTTTAATAACGGGATGGTAATTGATGTTTTTGGAGATATTAATGTAGACGGAAATGGTGAAGATTGGGAATATCAAGACGGATGGGCGTATCGCATAAGTGGTACGACAGCAGACGGATCTACATTTATGCTAGATAACTGGAGCTTTAGTGGTGTTGATGAACTCGATGGAGCATCAGACAATATAACTGCGACTACTCCTTTTCCTATTGGAACGTATAGTACAGTCGCTCCTATCCTTATCTCTTTTGATACAACGTTAACAGAAGTTTCTGAAGATAACGGTGTGGCGACTATAGCAGTATCTATCTCAGAACCTGCAGATGCTACTGTAGATGTTGTAGTAATCTATACAAATGATTTAGGAAGTTCTTTTACACTAGATACTCCTACGCTATCATTTACGACAGGTGGATCAACTACTCAAAATGTGACCATTACACTTACTGATAATGCTAATGGTAATCAAGATTATCTTGTCGCTATTGCTTTAGAAAATCTAACAGGTGCCGAAGAAGGTGATAATTTGAATCACACCGTATATGTAATAGATAATGAATTACAAGCACCTACGGCTACCAATGTATTAGGAATGGCTTTTGAGACTAGTTTAGAAATCGCAGGTGCAGAGATTGTAACGCACGATGCTGCATCAAACAGACTTTTTGTTTCTAATGCAGAAAATGCTACTGTAGAAGTTCTTGATTTTAGTGATCCCTTAACTATGAGTGTTATATCTTCTGTAGACATGAGTCCCTTTGGAGCCGAAGTAACGAGTGTAAATGCTTTTAATGGCGCTGTTGCAGTCGCCGTAAAAGCTGCTGACCAAGGGAATGGTCAAGTCGTATTTATAGATACCGATGGAAATGTTTTAAGTAACGTAGAAGTAGGATCCCTTCCAGATATGGTCATATTTACGCCAGATGGTACTACTGTACTTGTCGCTAATGAAGGAGAACCAAACGATGACTACACCATAGACCCTGAGGGTTCTATAAGTGTCATTGATGTTTCTGGAGGAATTGAAACACTAGAACAGGCTAATGTAACATCTCTTACCTTTAATGCCTTTGATGCAGATCAAGCTATGCTTGAAGCCGCAGGGGTTCGTATTTTTGGACCTGGTGCTTCGGTCTCTCAGGATTTAGAACCTGAGTTTATTACAGTGACAGAAAACAGTGCTATTGCCTATGTATCATTACAAGAAAATAATGCCTATGCAATTATAGATCTTACCATTCCTAGTATTACTGCCGTTGAATCTTGGGGAGTTAAAGATCATTCTTTAGAAGAAAATGCACTAGATGTATCAAATAGACTCGACTTCGTATTTATGTCTACGTGGAATATTGTAGGAATGTATCAACCAGATGCTATTGCCAACTATACCGTAAATGGAACCAATTATCTTGTAATTGCCAACGAAGGTGATGCAAGAGATTATGATGGATTTAGTGAAGAATCACGCACTAATGATCTTACGCTAGATCCAACGGCATATCCAAATGCAGATATCATCCAAATAGATGAAAATCTAGGAAGACTAAACGTTACTACTGCTACAGGTGATACCGATGGTGATGGAGATATTGATATCATCCATGCCTATGGTGGACGTTCTTTCTCTATTGTAAATGCAGACACAAGAGCTATTGTATATGACAGCCAGAATATCCTAGAACGTATCATCAAAGAAGATCCTGTATACGGAGCGATTTTTAATGCGACAAATGATGAAAATAATTTCAAAAATAGATCGGACGATAAAGGACCCGAGCCAGAAGCAGTGATTGTTCAACAAATTGGAGACCAATGGTATGCTTTTATAGGACTTGAACGTATTGGAGGTATTGCTGTATTTAATGTGACAGACCCAACAGCACCTACCTTTGAAACCTATGTAAATAATAGAGACACTACACTGGATGTTGAAAATCCAGATGGAGATCTTGCACCAGAAGGTGTGATTTATATAGCTCCAGAAGATAATGCTACAGAAATGGGACTTATTGTTGTGGCAAACGAAGTAAGTTCAACAATTGCGGTTTATTCATTAGCAAATGATACCTTAAACATAGAAGAATTTACAATAGAAGATCATATAATTACGGTGTACCCTAATCCTACTTCTGATGGAAACCTATTTTTTAGCGAGCAAACTGGGTATGAAATGTATGACATGGTAGGTCGTAAAGTAGCGAGTAGTCCGCTTGCCTCTCAAGTACATATAGAGACGATGAGTACAGGAATGTACATCATCAAATTCTCAAATGGAACTGCTCAAAAAGTGCTTATCAAATAAAATATTCATTTACATAATTAATTAGGGAGAAGAGTCCGCTATCATTGTGTAGCGGGCTTTTAGTTTTCATAATAGTCTCTTTCCTTTAGAAATTTATGGTTTATTCAAATATAACTTAAAATAAGCCTTAAAAATTTGAATTATATTTGGCATTGTACGCTTTCGCGAAAGCGAAAAAAAATAAGAACTCATAAACTCCTATACATACTCCTCAACTTTTAAACTCTATAGACTCATAGACTTTTAACCATACATAGCAATTTATTACAATAAAAGTAGCTTCCTTTGTAACATTACACCTACATATACTACAAATAGGTAACTAACGATCAACCATTGGATAAAAATTTACAAGAACAATTTGTGACACTTCTGGAGGAAAACCAGAATATTGTGCATAAAGTCTGCCGATTATATACCAATAATCGAGACCAGCATAATGACCTTTTTCAAGAGGTCACGATACAGTTATGGCGTGCGTTTCCTAAGTTTAGAGGAGATGCCAAGTTTAGTACCTGGATGTATCGTGTAGCGTTGAACACCGCTATTACACTCTATAGAAAATCAAAACGTACCGTGCAAACACAGGACTTTGATAATGTCATGTTCCGTATTTCATCAGAAGAATATGATGATACTATAGAACAACAATTAAAGGTTATGTATACTGCCATTAAAGATTTAAACGATATAGAAAAAGCCCTAGTTTTTCTATATCTAGAAGATAAAAATTACAAAGAGATTTCTGAGACGATGGGAATTACCGAAGTAAATGCTCGTGTAAAAATGAATCGTGTGAAAGGAAAACTTAAAAAAATATTAAACCCATCATAGTTATGGTAGATGAATTAGAATTATTAAAAAAACAGTGGCAAAATCAAGATGCCACACTTCCAAAGCTTAGCAGAGAAGATATATACCCCATGTTACTTAAAAAATCATCTTCTATTGTAAAATTGATTTTTATTATAAGTATGATAGAATTTGCGTTTTGGATACTCATATCAACCTTATTTAGAGATTTTAAATTTGGAGGAGAACTCACACTAGAGTCCGCATCCTTACAGCGTTTTGAAACGACTTTTTTGATCGTACACCTTTTTATTCTATTATTTTTTATTATCAAATTTTATATCAACTTCAAAAAGATTACAAGTACCGATTCTGCAAGACATTTGATGAAAAAAATTCTCAAAGTCCGCAAAACGGTCACTTATTATATCTATACCAGTATGACGCTATTTGTGATTGCTTCTATTTTTACAACAACCCTTATTATAGACAGCAACCCACAAGTATTTGCTGAGACTAATAAGGCGATGGTTGTGATTATAACCGCATTGGTCATCTTCATGATTTCATGTGCTTTTTGGTTTGTATATAGCAAAGTATATGGAATCCTTACCAAGCGCTTAGACCGTAACTACAAAGACTTAAAGAAAATAGAATCTTAGTATTAAAATAAGAACACTAAAAACCTGAATAACAATATCGCTATTCAGGTTTTTTTGTTTTTATAAAATACGCTTTCGCGAAAGTTTTCTCAGCTTTTTTTTAAACGGAAATACAACATTTTAAAAAGAGCGTTTCATTTAAAAAATCAGCTTCTAACACTTTTAAAATAATCCTAATTCACGTACATTACCAGCCTATCAAAAGGTAGACATTATGCAAGACACTAAAATGCTAGATTATATAAAAGAGGTTTTAAAAAATATGCCAAATGACTGGTTGGGTTTAACAACCCACAGACTCGATATTTACGATGAAGCATTGGCAAAAACTCAGTTCATAGATCGTTTTGAAAACTTATACAACAACACTAATGCTGAATCAGCAGCACTCCATAAATTACCTACGGCGTATGATTATATTCGTTTAGGTCATCCCCTATCCTGTATCCTAGAATGGGCTATTGCTGGCATGCATGATCTTGCATCAGAACAGGTTATCAGTTTTTCATCTAAGACGATGCCCGTGTTGGCAATTCTAAGAAAAAATCTATTAGATCATAAAAACACTCAAATTCTGTATACAGGAGAATTACCTACTTTTTTTGATGCTGAAGTACTAAGGAATGTATATGGGTATGCTTTTGATGTAAAGAAAGTGGAGAGCGTAGAAACCATTTCTAAGTTTGACGGTAGTACAGTTTTGATTTCACAACAAGATGAAATTTCTACGATGGGACTCAACTCAAATATTGACTTTTACATCAATGTATATGATCCGCTTGGAAGTATTTTGATCATCAATGATGAGCAAAATGAGGGATATATATCCGATATTCAGCATGTGCGAAGAAGAGAAACCATTGCCATGACACCTGCCAATTGTCTTACTGCCTTGAAAGCACTCACTGAAGAATCTTCTTTTGATACTGAGAACAACGCAAACACTTCTATCGAAGCAAACAAAACAAGTGTCTTAAAATCCATTAAAAAGGTTACGGGTACAACAATAAAGCCATTGGTTGGTTCTAGTGGACTCTCCATTCAATATGCCATCATGATGGGGCTTATTGATGATGCCCTAGAAAACCATAAAGGAAAAGCTATCAAATTTGTCGTTCCTCCCAACTGTTAT
>Ga0209095_1001152_pt1 | contig 14498 bp, 7 predicted proteins | sample COGITO_mtgs_1104_3_FD_184795 | JGI IMG/M metagenome (GOLD analysis project Ga0209095, IMG submission 184795) | Pelagic marine microbial communities from North Sea - COGITO_mtgs_110404 (SPAdes) (version 2) | ecosystem: Environmental > Aquatic > Marine > Epipelagic ... | reverse complement strand
TCGTCTGCTCGAAAAATGGACAATTGAAGTTGGAAACGAGACGCACGAGCGATAGGAAGATTTTACGGAGCGAGTTGGCGAGAGGATTGCCGGAAACGTACGAGGAGTTACCGGGGATCATCGCGCCCGGGATGATCACGTCGGTGATGGCGTGCAGTGGAAGTTGGCACGGGTCCATCGCGTTGATGGATAAAGCGGTGTTAGCGAGGCCGCCTTTGATGATGCTGGAAAAAATTATCGATTTTACCGCCACCGACGTGTTGGCGCCGAACGAAAAGTGTTCGGTGCACTCGGAAATCGTCAGTTTAGACGAGCCGAATTTCGCGACGGTGAAGATGGAAATGACCATTGGTGGTCACGAAAAAGACGACGAGGAGAGTAACAGTACTAGCGGTAACAAGAGCAGGAGTAACTACACTTCCAAAAAAACCGTCTGCGCTCGAGCGATTATGCGCTTCAAGAAAATCGGCGCCGTGAGAAGCATCTCGTGAACAACAACAAACAACAGCGTTCCGTGAGAGAGAATAAAGTACGCTCGAAAAAGAATCGCTTATTATTTAACGCTTAATAAAAAACACTGCATTGCACAGAAGATAAAACGCATTTATTACACAGAGATGATCAAAGCGCTTCGTCCACCTCTTGCTATTTTATGCACTACTTTGCCAAAATCGTCCTGTGAGAAAAAATTTCCCATCAAAACAGCAGCCCCACAAGAAAAGGGTAAGCGCCGTCAAAGAAAAATCAATCGATAAACACACGTCTGTACTAATACCAATCTCTTCTTCTCTTAGGAAGATATATATTTATATACAGAGAGAGACAGAGTCGCGCTCGTTTGCACGGAAGGGAGCGTCGTAATAAGAGAGTGAAAGAAGCTCTTCTTTCTCTTTCGTTCGTCGTCTCGGGTTTTAGGATTGGATTGCACACGGGGAATCATCGGAATTGGAAAGCCCAAATTTAACACAATTCGCGCAAGTTTTACTCGTATTATATAAAGTTTAGGAGCAGAGATGATGCGTGGAACGATGACAACAACAACGCCTTCGGTGTCTTCTTTAAAACCCTCGCTTTCGAGCCGATCTTCGTTCGCGAGAGGCGCTCAAAACGCGAAACAGCTTCGTGATGGTGGCGTCGTGGGGAGGAATGTGATGGCGAAAAACAGGAGCAAAGGTCGTCGATTGGTGGTGAGATCCGAGGTGGAGTCGCACGAGACGATGAAGCGAGAAAATTCGGACGCGCTCGGGGAGATTTTGAGGAAAAGCTCGACGTTGAAGAAAGTGATGGCGGCGAATAGAGGGGAGATTGCGGTGAGAGTCTTTCGAGCGGGGACGGAGCTCGGGATGCGAACGACGGCGATTTTTAGCGAAGCCGACAGGTTAGCTGCGCATCGATATAAAGCGGACGAGTCGTATTTGGTTGGTGAAGGGAAGGAACCAGTCGCGGCCTACTTAGATTACGAGTCAATCATTGACGTCGCGAAGGAGAACGGCGTAGACGCTATTCACCCGGGCTACGGGTTGTTGAGTGAAAACGAAAATTTTGCGAGACGTTGCGAGGAGGAAGGGATCGCTTTTGTCGGTCCGAGAGCGGAAACGCTAGGACAAATGGGTGATAAAGTCGTGTGCAAAGCGCAAGCGAAAGCGTGCGGGTTACCGTTGGTTCCAGGTACTGAGTACGCCACGGACGACGTGGAAACCGCGGTTGAATTCGCGAAAGAGTTTGGAATGCCTTTGATGCTGAAAGCTGCCATGGGAGGCGGTGGTCGCGGTATGCGAGTCGTGAAACAGCAATCGGAGGTGGCGCAAGCGTTCGCGAGAGCGTCATCGGAAGCGAAAACCGCGTTTGGCGATGGACGCATGTTCATCGAAAGGTACGTCGAGGCGCCGAGACACATCGAAGTTCAAATTATGGCTGACGGCGTCGGGAACGTCATTCACTTGGGCGAACGCGATTGCTCCGTCCAAAGAAGACACCAAAAAGTCGTTGAAATGGCACCGGCACCGTGCTTGGACGAGGAATTACGAAAGCGATTACACGACGATGCGGTGAAATTGGCGAAACACGTCAACTATCGCAACGCTGGGACGGTCGAGTTCATGGTGGACAACCAAAATAGACATTACTTTTTGGAAGTGAACCCAAGAGTCCAAGTCGAACACACGGTGACTGAGGAAGTCACCGGAGTGGATATTGTCCAAACACAAATCTTAATCGCGGGTGGAAAAACCTTACCTGAACTCGGGTTCAAGTCGCAAGACGACGTACAAATTCGCGGGTTCGCCATGCAGTGCAGAATCACCACGGAAGATCCGGCGATGGGATTCTCTCCTGATTTCGGTAGAATCGAAGTGTATCGTCCACCTGGTGGCTTAGGTGTCCGCATCGACGGCGAAGTTGTCGTAGGCTCGAGAATTTCTCCGTTTTACGATTCGTTGCTCGTGAAGTTGACGTGCACGTCGCAATCTTTCGAAGGCGCTGTGCAAAAAATGTACAGGTCCTTGGCTGAATTTCGCATTCGTGGCGTGAAAACGAACGTGCCCTTCTTACAAAACGTGTTCCAATCGAAAGCTTTTTTGAGCGGGAAGGTCACCACGAACTTTATCGACGAGACGCCTGAATTGTTCGATATGATTTCCAACGTGGACGATACGCAAAAGTTGCTCTCGTATTTAGGAGAAATCGCGGTCAACGGGGCAAAACACCCCGGCGCAGTTGGTCCGCCGCCGATTGGTGCCGAACCGAGCCCGCCAAAGCCGTCGAAGAAAACAGCCGAACTCGCCAGTCAACAATCGTTCAAGAAAATTATCGACGAACAAGGACCGGCGGCGTTTGCGAAAGCGGTTCGCGATCACAAAGGGTTGCTCATCATGGACACGACTTGGAGAGATGCGCACCAAAGTTTGCTCGCTACGAGAGTCAGAACAAGAGATTTGTACCAATGCGCGGACGCCACGGCGTCAGCGTTGGATGGTGCGTACTCTTTAGAAATGTGGGGTGGCGCTACATTTGACGTATCGCTTCGCTTTTTGCGCGACTGCCCGTGGAGACGATTGGAGCTTTTAAGAGAAAAGGTACCAAACATTCCGTTCCAAATGTTATTGAGAGGTGCGAATGCGGTCGGTTATACCTCCTACGCTGACAACGTCGTCCAGGAATTTACCACCGAGGCTAGAAAATCCGGTATCGATATCTTTCGCGTGTTTGATTCGTTGAACTACGTGGATAACTTGAAATTCGGCATCGATTGCGTGCGAAACGCCGATGGGGTCGTCGAAGGTACCATTTGCTACTCTGGTGATGTTTCTGATCCGTCGAAAAAGAAGTACACGTTGGATTATTACGTCGATTTGACCGAACAACTCGTCAATCACGGGATTGACATTTTGGCAATTAAAGACATGGCGGGTTTGTTAAAGCCACGCGCGGCGACCATGTTGGTCTCCGCCTTGAGAGCAAAGTTCCCAGCCTTACCGATTCACGTTCACACGCACGATACCGCATCCACTGGCGTCGCGTCCATGCTTGCCGCGGCAGAGGCTGGAGCAGACGTCGTCGACGTGTGCACGGACGCCATGGCTGGCTTAACTTCGCAGCCGGCCATCGGCGCCGTTTTGAACTCCATTAAAGGCTCGGAAACTTTAGATAATCCAATGAACTTGAAAGAAATCTTGAAACTCAACACGTACTGGGAACAAGCGAGAGCGTTGTATTCCCCGTACGAATCTGGCATCAAAGCAGGGTCGGCGGACGTGTACATTCACGAAATGCCCGGCGGGCAATACACCAACTTGAAATTCCAAGCGTTTGCGAATGGTTTAGGCGAAGAGTGGGACAATATCAAGGAATCCTACGCGACTGCGAACCAATGTTTAGGCGACATCGTCAAAGTGACGCCGTCCTCGAAAGTCGTCGGCGACATGGCACAGTTTCTCGTCGCGAACAAAATCCCGGACGAGAAAACCTTGCTCGAACAAGCCGAGTCGTTGTCTTTTCCAACCTCCGTCGTCGAGTACTTCCAAGGCTACTTGGGCCAACCGGTTGGTGGTTTCCCCGAACCGTTGCGCGCAAAAGTCTTGAGAGGCAAGGGTATCATCGAAGGTCGTCCCGGATGCACGTTACCGCCGGTTGATTTCAAACAATTACGCGCCGAGTTGCAAGAAAAGCACCGCGGCCGACGCGACGTCTCCCACAAAGACGCCTTATCTTCCGCAATGTACCCGAAAGTCTTCGACGAATACGTCATCTCTCGCGACATCATGGGTCCGGTTTCCTTGCTTCCAACTAAAGCCTTCTTAAAAGGTTTGGAAATTGACGAAGAGATTGAAGTCAAAGCTCGCCGCGGTTCCTCGGCGTCCATCAAGCTCAAAGCCGTCGGCGAACTCCTCCCGAACGGCAAACGCGAAGTCTTCTTCGAAGTCAACGGTATCCCGCGCGTAGTAGACATCCTTGACTTGAAAGTCTTAGAGAATGAAAACAAAAAAGGCGGCATGTCTGCCGTGCGCGAACGCGCCGACCCGATGGATTTAGGCTCCGTCGGCGCCCCGATGGCGGGCGAAGTCGTCGACATTTTGGTCAAAGACGGCGCCGAAATCAAAGCCGGAGAAGCTTTAGTCGTCATTTCTGCGATGAAGATGGAAACGACCGTCTCTGCGCCGTGCAATGGGAAGTTGAAGCACATCGCGGTTGGAAAAGGCGATTCGTGCACCGCCGGCGATTTGCTTTGCGCCATCGAACCGTAGAAGTAGCAGCGCAGAGAATACGAAGAAGAAAGCATCTTCAACACATAACGTCATCGCCCGCCGTAAAAAGAGAGAAAGAAAGAAACGTCCAAAGTCTCGCTTTTAAACATCAACTCATACACACTATTTAATAATAAATACTACTAATACTCATGAAACGAACTCCTCCGTAAAACAACACTCTCTGTGTAGTAAGAATCGGTTTTTAAAGAGTGAATTCAACACAAAATATTTCCCTTTATATCGATGCATGCGCTCCCGACTCGCTCGATACCTTTCTTCGACGAGCACTGGTAGCATTCTTTCATCATCGCATCAACGAAAAGAGAACAAAATCTTTTCGTCGTCCTCCGCCGCGTTCTTCCTCTCGACAAATACGACGAGGACGAGAGGAGGAGAAGAATCGAAGATGGCGCACAAGAAGCGAAGAAAAGCGCCGCCAGATGAAAATGGAAAACCGACGACGGCGGATATCTACGCCGCGTGCGTGGAAATCCGAAACCCGAACGGTAAACAACCGTCAAAGTTTAGTCACGTAGATATTACCCCGTATTCGGACATTCGAATTGAATCGAACGTTCCTTCCTCGGAACATAAACCTCGATGGACGAAAGAGACGAAACCGAAAGGTTTCGAGTACTTGAAACAGTTATTCGAGGACAGAGGCGAAGGCGTGAGGGAGGAGAAAGTGAAACGAAGTTTTTGGGTAGCACCGATGGTGGACGCGTCCGATCACGCGTTTCGAATTCTTTGCAAGCGATACGGCGCTGATGGTAGCTACACGCCGATGATTCACTCGAAGATATTCATGGAGTCGGCGACGTTTCGGAAAGAATATTTCAGCACGCACGCGACGGAGGAGTGCAGACCTTTGTTGGCGCAGTTTTGCGCGAACGATCCAACCACCTTGTTAAAAGCCGCGAGAGTTATACAACCGTTCTGCGACGGCGTGGATATTAACTTTGGCTGTCCGCAGAGAATTGCAAAGAGAGGAAATTACGGCGCGTTTTTAATGGACGATTGGCCGCTGGTAGAGAAGTTGATTAAAGAGTTGGACGAAAATTTAGACGTGCCGGTGACGGCAAAGATACGGGTGTACGATGATTTAGAGAAGAGCGTAGAGTACGCGAAAATGGTCGAAAAGGCTGGAGCGCAGATTATTGCCGTGCACGGCAGAACGAGAGAGCAGAAGAGGTTGGCGGAGTATAAGTGTAATTGGTGAGTTGTCGTTTTTCTCGGGTTTTTTTCTTTCGCGCTCGTAAGCGTTGATTTTATTATGTTTGCATCGACTCGCAATATACGACTACCATATGTTCTGGTGATGATAATATCCCAATACCAAGATCTGTTCTGAAGTCCAGTGATAGACACAACTACATGCACCACTATCTGAAGAACATGCGTATGTGTATTATTTTTTTACTCAAGCTTCTTTGTGGGAAACTTCTTCTTCTACCTTCAAAAATGCTGACCATCACCTCGCTCGCGCTCAAACAGGGACTTCATCAAAGCTATTAAAGAGGCAGTATCAGTTCCGGTATTAGCCAACGGCGGCGTTCGAAACTACCAAGAGTTGCAAGAGTGTCTCGAGTACACGGGCGTGGACGGATACCTCTCCGCGGAGCCGCTTCTCGGCAATCCGACGTTATTTTCCAACCCACCGTTCGCTCCGAATCCGTCCGAGGGCCAACCGCCCTACCCGCTCGAAAACGACCATTCTTTTCAAGTATTTTTAGAATACATAGACATTTGTCGTAAGCATCCAACCGCGCCAAAGATTGTTTTTGGTCACTTACACGGAATCGTCGGTCACTGGATGCACGAGTTTCACGATTTACGCGACGACTTGAACGAAAACAGACGCAAGTACGCCGACTTAGACGCGTTAGCCGAGTGGGTAGAAAGATTACGAGCACGCGCGAAAGAAATACGTGAGAAGGAAGGTCGAAATTACCCTATACGTAAGATGAGTCAAAAGCAAGTCGATAGGCAAAAGAAGCGCGAAATCGCAGAGGCTATCGCCGCGCAAGAAGAAGAGGAGAAGATGTTAAAAGGTACGTGTTTAGAGTAGTCTTTATTTTTTCTCCCACCATCAAAAATGGCGCGTGACGATCAAATCAGATAGGGACATCCGAATTTAAACTGTGGAAACCATCTGGAAGCTTCTAATGGAGACATTAGTGCTCACACCGATGCCATTGCGCGTGCGCTGCGCAAAATTTATTTTGCGAATCGAAGATTTTCAAAACATCTCACCATCTTTCTCTCATCTCATCAAAACAGATATCGACGAAAAGGACAAAGAGCGCGAAAAGGACGCAAAACTTGCCGCCGAATGAAATGATGTAAATATAGTAAACTAGCGCGATAGCCCCGATGTAAAAAACATACAGTATTAGAAAAGGAAAGAAAAAATACGCACAAAAAAATGCTTAAAAGCGAAGAACGAGAGAAAACAACAGCTAAGACGACAGAAATCCAAGAAGACGAAGACGACGAGGAGAACCAACTCAACGCGACGCATAGGACGCATAGGGAGTTGCGCGAAGCTGAGAATTCAATTCACCGAGCGGTGATCGACGCGGCGAGACGGACTGATCGGTTGGAAAGAATAGAAAGAAAAAGTGCAAGACTTCGGGGCAGCGCGGAGCGCTTTCGAGAAAACACGCGATTGTTAAGACAAGGAGTGCTCGAAAGACGACGTTGGCACTTGTTTTGGGCGTTTTTGCTGTGTTTTACCGCGACTTTGATCTTTATCGCTCTTATTTCTTGGATCATTGTCGCTTACACCGGTGCGTGAGATATAGAGCGAGAGATACGAAATAAACGAGGTTGTTATAAGTTTCTTCGGAAAGAGAAGAAGAAGGAGAAAAAGAAGAAAAATGGAACGGGACGAAGCGACGCAAACGACAGAAGATGACGGACGAGCGATACCGTTGAGTCAACGCGTGTACAGGTACGTGTTCGTTCGTGATAACTATCCGACGTGGATCGAAACGTCCAACGGATGGCTCCGCGGATGGTGGTTCATACTTCTATCCTTCGCCTTCTTCTGTCTCTTTTGGATGTTGCTCGGGTGGTTGTATTGGGGAGAAGACAGAGACTGAAGACAGAGACTGAGGTGTGCCGATTCCTCGCGCGTTTTGCAAAATCCTCATAAAGTTTCCATAGCACTTTCTCAAAATTGAATGGGGAAACAAACCCAGGGAATAACTTCCAAACCGTCGGAGTCGTCGTGCGAAGACGCCAGAGTAGCCGCTTTGCGTTGTGCGTTTTCTGTTGAAGTTCCTTTTCTCTCTTTTTTCTCTCTCTCTCTCCCTCTTTCTCTGTATCGCGAGTAGTAGTATTGTTTAGCGGGCAGTCACTTCTACCAAAATTGGAAACCGTTTAACTAACTCATTCTGAACAACAACAAACAGGTTCAACGAAATACCCGAACGAACGCATCGTCTGCAAAGAACTCTACGAGACGTATAAAGAGTGCAGAAAGAAAGAGCAAGAGGAAATCGTCAAGGAAAGGAAGAGGAACAAAGTGTCTATTCTGTGAAAGGCATCACAACTTCCCTTGGTTTAGGTGATTAGGATTTGAAGATGACGGCGACGAAGCTCTTGGCGCTGAGACGAGCGACGACGAGTTGTTACGCGACATCATCGTCGGTTATCTTTTATCGCAGGAAATGCGATGACGGCGTGCTGACGCGAAAGAGATTTGTATGCGCGTCTTCGAGCAGCTCAAATGAGTCTTCTTCCTCCTCGGAAGAAGCGCCACGCGCGAACGGCGGGGACAGAGCGTACACGCCAAAGAAAGTATGGGGACCTCCTTTGGAGGTATCGAAAACGCTCAACCGAAGGCCGACGGTTCTCGAATGGCGAGGGCCGAATTTTCCGCAAGATCAAAGCGATGGATTAGTTTTCTTGGTGGATAAACCGCAAGAGTGGACTTCGTTCGACGTGTGCGCGAAAATCAAATCTATGAGTAAGAAAATGGGGGTGAAGAAGATTGGACACTGCGGTACATTGGATCCGATGGCGACTGGGTTGTTGATTGTTGTCATCGGTAGAGCAACAAAGTTGGCGGATGAGTACCAAGCGAAGGTGAAGACGTATACTGGGACGATTAAGTTAGGCGAGAAGACGGCATCGGGTGATGCGGATAACGAAGTCATAGAAACGAAACCGTTTGGCGAGGACATTGTGAACGAGGCGTCGATGGAGGCTGCAAGGGCGAGTTTGATCGGCGACATCGAGCAGATTCCACCGATGTTCTCTGCCGTGCACGTTGATGGTAAACGACTCTACGAATCCGCGAGAGAAGGCAAAACGGTGGAAAGGAAACCGCGACCGGTTCACGTGGGAGCGTTTTCTATAAAAAGACGAGAGACTGAAAACGAAACGCATTTGATCGATTTCGAAGTCACGTGTTCAAAAGGCACGTACGTTCGAACGTTAGCGGAAGACTTTTGCGAAAAAATGGGTACCGTTGGTCATTTAGTTAAACTGCGCAGAGAGAAAATAGGCGATTTTGACGTGAAGGATGCGTTCGAACTTCCCGCCTTGCTCGATGAGATATCAATCACAGTTTCGGAACACCAAAATCAAAAAAATAGCTACCAGTAGTTAATAATTTACAACTTTAAATGATCAACGCTTGCCCGATCTTCTTCTCGCGCACTAATCGCGCGGGATTGTGTATCACGACAATGCTCACGTCTCCACCATCTCCTATACCGAACACTCGCCAAATTTGATACCTATCTGCAACTTCTGGTTTCACCGCGAAATCCCATTCCCACGGTGAAATCTCAAACGCGTTTTTATCTCGAAATCGAGTCGCTTTGACTTCAATGAACGTTTTCGCGTGTGAATCGCCATCGGTCAGCATTATATCATAAAACGAGTTGGATTCCTCCATCTCGTTCATCCATTTCACGGATACGTTCGTGCCTCGATATTTCTGAATCAAAACGTTGAAGACGACGCGTTCGCCGAGTCGCCCACACTTTTCCCAGTCGACGCCATCGACCTTGTTCATGTTCGGAATGACATCTCTATACGTTAAATATTCTACATCACTTCCGTGATTTAACGCATCGGACTTGCTTGTTGAATTCATGCGACCTTCCCACCGCTCATGCGTAACCACGTTGGCGTTGGCGCCGACTTTCTTTTCACCAGTACCGTTCACCCTTCTCGATTTTTCGAGCTCTAACTGGAACTCTCGTTCGCACTGCAGTGCTCTTCTTTTTGCTTCTTCTTCTTCTTCTTCTTCTTCTTCTTCTTCTTCTTCTTCTTCCCCTGTCTTTTCCTCTTCCTCTTCTTCCGCCCTGGGTAACGCGAACTTCTTCGCGCGATATTTCGCCCCGCCTAAATGTAACATCGCGTACTCCGCCGCCGCCGTCTCGACCATCGCACTCCCACCATTCTTCGTTTCCATCGTTTTTCTCACCCGCTCTAAAACCTCCCGAAACTGCGGCGCGTATTCTTTCTTCTCTAACCCTTCCTCGACTTCTCGCACGAACCTCTCGCACTCCGCCTTCGTCGGCTTCGTCAGCTCCGGCACGTACGGTAACCCCGAACTCTCCTCCACTCTTCGACGTTTTTCCGCGTGTTTCTTCTTCTCTCGCACACGCTGTTCTCGCCATTTCAACAGCGACATTTCTTCTTCTAACACGTCTCGCTTTAACTTTTGCACGTTTTCTTCGCGTTCTCGCACAAACTGCTCCAGGAAGCAAAACCGTTGTTTTTGTTCCTCTCGCTGTTTTTGCTCGCCATCATCAAAAATCTTCTTCTGTCTCTTTTTCCCCGGGGCATCTTCGTTTTTATTAGTAAACTTCGCCTCAAACACTTCTCTCAGAGCCGTTCGTATCATCGCGTCGTCGTCGACCTTCTCTTTCCCGCCGCCCTCGTGCTCTTCTTGAAGTGCACTTCTCCACAATTTGAGAATCTCATTCTTGTTGCTCTTCAACAAAGAAGAAGAATCCGAAGAAGAAGAAGAAGAAGAGGAAAGAAGAAGAGATGCAAAAAAGTCGTCGGTGTTTTCAATCTTAGACTCGAAGTACGCTTTCGCCAACGCCAGGCGAATTTCTTCTTTCTCTCGTCGCGCCTTCTCCTCCATCGTATACGGATGGTGTTCGTTTTGCAGCGTTGAACAACATTTCCCCTAAAGGAGAAAAAAAATGCTAAAACCCTAAACAATTTTTTTAGGTGAATTTTTCAAATTTCTCAACGAAAAAACATCACTCTTTTGGGGAACAAATCAGAGCGCTCATCATCATGTCGGATGGTGGTGGCGATGCTCTCGCTCAACAACAACAGCAACAGCAACAGCAACAATTAATCCAACTCCTGACCGCGTGCGTGTCTCCGGACGAACACGCGAGAAAAGATGCGGAAAGGATGGTGCAATCCTCCGGGGCGGTTTTTGGGTTCGGGGATTTACTCTGCCGAACGGCGTTTGGATTGGATGATGTTGTTGATGGACATCATCATCTCAACATTCCAATGGATATTCGACAACTCGCGGCGCTTTTATTAAAGAAATACGTCAGAGAACGATGGCAAGTCGGGGAACATTTTTTTATCGAAGGCGAGCCGATGACTTCGGTGGAAGAAAAGATGGCAATTCGTGGGAAGATATGCGCGGGTTTACGAATGAAAGATTCAAAAATGAGAACTGCGTGCGCGCTGGTCATCGCGCAGATTGCCACGCACGATTGGCCGGAAGAGTGGGAAGGTTTGCTTGGGGAATTATTAGTTCCCATACGAGAGAAGAGAGACGTGGACCACGTAAACGGCGCTTTGAGGTGCATGTCGATGCTTTGCGGGGATTTAGAGGAACGGCAGTTACCGAAACTGGTCCCGGAGTTGTTTCCGGATTTGTTCGGGTTGTTACAAGCCTCGGACGATGGTTTAAACGGAATCGACAAGGATCAGATGACCATGGTGAAGTGTCGAGCGTTAGACGTAACGAGGGGATGTTATTCGAATCTTGGGATGATTGGGGACGATCAAATTCGGTTTCAGATCAAAGAGGCGGCGAAGCCGTTTCTGGAGAGCAATTTTGTCGCCTACGGGAACATTTTTGAGTTTCGCTCGGACGTGTTTGAGACCGCGGGTGGGTGCACGTTGACACTGTCCGCGTTGAAAGCGATGCAAGCGACGGTTCAGTATTTCGGGAAGGAGATTACTGGTGGGCAAGTGGTTTCCGAGCAAACGTTCGGAGGGTGCGTGGAGCGATTTTTCCACGTCTTTGAAAAAGCCGCGAATAGGTACGTGCAATGCAGAGGCGTGGAGGTGGACGCGTTGGACGATTGCGAGGATGATATGGGGGATAAAGTTTCCAACGCCGCTGTCGTGACTCAGTGCATGGAACTCGCGATGACGATGATTGAAAGCACGAAGATTGCGAAGAGTTGTATTCAACCGAGACTGAAGAGTTTGGTATCTATCGCGGTGGCGACATCGTTAACCACGGACGACCAGTTAGAGACGTGGGAAGACGACGTGAACCAATTCGTCGCGGACGAAGAGGACGATTACCAATCCGTGAGAGCGACGAGTGGGATATTTTTAGCTACTGCGTGTGCCAAGTTCTCGAAAATCTTTTACGTCGTTTTTGCGGAAGTCGTCGCCGAACTTTTCTCGCAGTCCTTTGAGGAGCAAAATAACAACGACGAAAACTGGTGGCGACGCAGAGAGGCGGCTTTGTTAGCCGTTGGAAGCGTCTCGGATGAATTAGTAGAGCAAGATAAAGAGGCCAGAGGAAAAAATATGAGTCCCGCGTTCGATTGTAACGCTTTTTTGAATGAGATTATCCGGAGCGAATTCACGGCAACCCCTACGTCCTCCAATCCGTTTTTGAAAGGGCGCGCGTTGTGGACAGCCAGTCGTTTAGCCGCCGCGGCGTCGGCGGAAGGTGCGAATGCGATTTTAGACGCGAGCGTGAACGCTCTGAACGATCAAAGCGCGCAGTTTCCGGTAAAAATAGGGGCATGTCGCTCACTCATCGCTTTCGTACCGATGGCGATCAAATCCACGCAAAAGAGCAAGAAGGATGAAAAAGAAGTAGGAGAACAACATCAAATTAGCGCGGAGGATCAAGTTAAAGTCCAAAAACTACTCTCGCGATTAGGTGATGTGTACCAAGGTCTCGGCCACCTCTTAACTGACGCGACCGAGGAAGCGTTAGTGCTCATTCTGGAAGCTTTATTGATTGTCGTCAACTGCGACGGCGACGCGGCGTTGCAATGGCTTTCGCTGTTAGCGCCAGCTATCATGAGAATTTGGGCAGAGAACGTTCGGGACCCGTTTTTAGGTGCAACCGCGAGAGATGTCATACAAGCTTTGGCGAATCAACCGAAATGTAACGCGGAATTGACGCAGTTACTCGTTCCCGAGTTGGCGAGAGTGTTTCGAACGCCGGAGGAACAACCGGAAATGTTGGTCGAAGCGTCGTTGGACATTTTGGCGTGTTTGTTGAAAGCGTGCGTGGACGAAAACGTCGCCAGGGGTGCGTTTGTGACCACTTTTGAAAACGTTGCGACGCTCGCGAAAACATCGGACGACGTCGGCATCGTCCAAAACGCTTTAGACGCGATGAAAGCCTTTCTGAGAGCGGCGAAAGGCGAAGCGATTTTATCGTGGGGTGGGTCAGATCCCTCGTCAGTTTCTCGAGCTTATTTAGACGCGTGCGCGACTTCGTTACAGCCGCACTGCGAAGAAGGCGCGGCTTTGTTTGTCGCGCCTCTTTTAGGTCAAATGATTCGCCGATTACCGTCCATCATTGGTCCGATGATTCCAGAAATGTGCGACGCGGTGTGCGCTCGATTACAGACCGCCACTCGTCCAATGTTGATTGCTTCGTTATTGTGTATTTTCGCTCGCTTAGCGCATGTGGACGCGAACGCGTTGGTTACTTTACTCGCCTCGCGCGAAATTCAACCGTCTCCGGAAAACGAAAACAGCAAAACGCAACTTGAGTTTGTCCTTAAAAAATGGTGCGAAGGCCAACCGGACGTCCACGGTCGATTCGACGTGAAACTGACTTCGACCGCGCTCGGGCTCATCTTAGCCACGCAACATCCGACGTTAATCGACGGCTCCATCGTTCTCAAGGGTAGACCAATAGAAGTTGAGTTACCCCCGGGAACAATCCGAACGCGATCTCGAGCGAAGCAAACCGGTCCCGAACAGTTCACGCAAGTCTCCGCGCCTTCGAAAATCATCAGTCTCCTCGCGGATTCCTTGGCCGAAGCGAAAGAGTTGGAAGCGGATGAGTGGGAAGAAGACGACGGCGGTGGTGGCTTAAACGGCGAAGAATTCGACGACGACGACGAAAACGACGACGAAGACGACGACGACGAGCCCACCGGCTGGTCCGGCGACATCTTTGAAAAAATCATGCTCAAAGGTTTGCTCGACGGCGACTTTTTCGACGACGAAGAAGCCGACGACAAAGACGACCCGATCGACGACATCGAACTCGTCCCTTTCTTAGAGGAAGGATTTAAAAGGTTACAAAGTACCACCGGTGGACTTCTCGATGCCGTCGCGAACGATCTGACCGAAAGCCAGAGAGTGACTTTAACCAAAGTCTTTTCGTCGTCGTCGCGATAACCTACATATTACTACTATATACCATTGAGTATTTTAGAGAGAAATAACGCTTTGTCACTCCACACAAAAACACGCTTTCCCGCACACAGTACTTCACTCCATGCGCCGAAGAACTCCTCTCCTTGTCGCCTTCACCGGCGG
>Ga0209095_1001125_pt1 | contig 14725 bp, 15 predicted proteins | sample COGITO_mtgs_1104_3_FD_184795 | JGI IMG/M metagenome (GOLD analysis project Ga0209095, IMG submission 184795) | Pelagic marine microbial communities from North Sea - COGITO_mtgs_110404 (SPAdes) (version 2) | ecosystem: Environmental > Aquatic > Marine > Epipelagic ... | reverse complement strand
TGGGAGATTGTTGGGATCTAAACCAGCATTTTCAACCGAACCCTTTAAGTAGTTACCATGAACGCCAGTGAACAAAGAGGAATACACGATGTCGTCAGCAACGCTGTCGATAAGCATATCTTTATACCCCTGATCTGCGTTGGCTTCTTCAGTGGCAATAAACCTGGTTCCTAAATATGCAAGATCGGCACCTAGTGCTAAGCTCGATGCGACCGCGCTACCAGAACTGATAGAGCCAGAAAGAATAATAGTCCCATCAAAAAATTCTCTGACCTCTCTGACCAATGCAAAGGGTGATAGCGTTCCAGCATGGCCACCGGCTCCCGCACAAACTAAAATCAAACCATCAACCCCTTGTTCAGCAGCTTTCTTTGCATGTCGAACACTGATGACATCATGATAAACAAGGCCGCCGTATGAATGTGCGGCTGTAACAATTTCTTCAGGCGGTCTAAGCGAAGTGATGATGATTGGCACTTCATGCTTTACACATAGCTCCATATCACCCATCAACCTATCATTAGATGCATGACAAATTTGATTAACTGCATAAGGCGCAATTGGTAAATCTGGATTTTCAGCTTTTGCTTGGGCTAATTCTTCTTTGATTCTTAGCAGCCACTCTTCAAGGACGTGCTGAGGTCGGGCGTTTAATGCAGGAAATGAGCCCACAATTCCAGCCTTGCATTGAGCAATAACTAATTCTGGTCCAGAGACAAGAAAAAGTGGAGAGCCAATTACAGGGATTGCTAAATTATCTTGTAAAATTTTTGGAAGAGGCATGGTGATCTTTGTTTTAAAAAAAGTTAGTTTAACTTAAGCCAAGGTGTTATTAAATAGAGGCTAAGGAATTAAAAAAACTCATCTGCAACCCAGCTGATAGACCAATTATGTCCCAGTCGATTACCTTTATATGTATCCGGAAGCACAGTTACTAAACTGCCTTTGATGTTTATCTGCTGCGGATCTTCTGATAAATCTTTAAACGCGCTATCTAGCTGATGCTGGGTTCTCCATTCAAAAAGCGATGAATTGTTGGGGAGTGTTTCAATGGGGGCATAGCCACATATGTTTCTAAGCATTGTCGTGCCCAATAAAGGAGAAGCAACAACATGCACCTCCAATGGAGTATCAGCATTCCAATGCTTTAAAACATTTGCAACCAATATTCCTCCATAACTATGGCCCATTAATGTTACTTTTTTATAAGAGTTGTTTTGACTTAATAAATTGCTAATCTCATTTGCTAATTCTTCTGCAGAGCTTTGAAAGCATCCATTATCTGGCCATCGATAAAAGTGCATATGCTTTTGCTTTGTATCAATTGTTTTAATGGGGTATATCCATTCATAGCCCTCACTGCTTCCTCCATGGACGGCAATAAAAACTTCCTGAGCCTCCTCTTCACTTAGCTCCAATGCATTCAAGCCAAAAGGCAAATCAATTAACCTCTTTCCCAATGTTTTAACAGAAATTTCATCACTCAAATCATTAAGCTGAATAGGGGGCTGAGGAGCATTGTTACAACCAATCAAAAAGATAGTAAGTGCGAAGGTATATAAAATTTGCTTCATAAATTATTTAATAAAGTAAGCAACGCTATGATCATCAAAGTCTTTAGCGCCAATTCGATCAAAGCCCATCTTCTCATGAAAGTTTAACGAGGGTTGATTAACAGGCTGAGTATTTACCTCTAGTGCTATAGGCAAACTATCACTGATGGCTTGTGCAAATATGTCTTCATAGATAGCTTGTCCCAGACCCGCTCTTCTGTGTTGCTCATCAATTGCAACTCTATCCACATAGAGAAACTTCTTCAGCCTTTGGGTAAAGAATTTATAATTTTCAGACCCATAAGCAGAGCCCTCTCTCATACAAATTATATACCCAACAATCTCATCCTCTTTCAAGACTAATAAATTGTATGAACTAAATTCAATTAATTGTTTTAAGTGCTGAATAGATTCAAGCGAACCAACCTCAGGAGTATTTGCCTGATTTAGATCATAAATTGACTGAAATTGAGCTTCATTAAGTTGGGCTTCATTGTCGCTGCTATTAGAAAAGGTGTGCAGTCTATATTGAGGATTCATTTCTCTAAAATATTAGCTGCTTGAGCCATCTCTAATAATTTCAATGTATGTTTTAACGCCTGCAACATAACTATCAACATCTATGCTTTCGTTGGTTCCATGAAAACCTGTCATATCTTCTGGAAGTATAGAAAATGGGTTAAAGCGAAAAGAGTTATCAGCAATTTTAGAGTAATGTCTGGTATCTGATGCTGCGATCATGAGCCCAGGAACAGAAACAACATCGCCGTAAATTTTATCCAAGGAGGCTGAAACAATCTTAAATCCAGGAGATGCCCAAGATGAAATAGCTGATGCCTCCATCCCGCCCAAAGAACGCACTTCTACCTCTTCCGAGCCAACAACTCTTCTTACGTGCTCTGTAACACTATCGATAGAATCTCTGGGATGAAGTCTAAAATTGATTAATGCTGAGGCCTCTATCGGCAGCACATTGCTTTTTATACTCCCATTCAACATTGTAGGTGCAGTTGTTGTTCTAATCATCGCATTGATAACTGGTGTTGATGACATTTGTGCATCAATCATGCCTCCAAATAGCCATCTATTTGCAAATAGAAAACGGTAACCAAATGGCATATGTTTGCTTACCTCATCAAACATAGCTGCACTTAGTCCCTCTAAGCTCCCAGGCAAAGGTTCACCTTCAAGCTTTACTAAAGCTTCAGCCAATATGGTCACTGCAGTCCTTTTTGGAGGTGTTGATGAGTGCCCTCCTTTTGCTGTTGCCACAATCATTAGATTCATAATTCCTTTTTCAGCAACATTGATTGGAGCAACCAATTTGTCTACACCTGGAAAAAATCCTCTATTTACGAATGATCCCTCGCCAAGTGACCAGTGAAGTTGTACGCCCTCTTTTCTTAGTTTTTCTGTAATCAGGGCCGCCCCACCACCGCCAATCTCCTCATCATGACCAAAACCAAAATAAATGGTTCTCTTTGGCTGAAAACCTTTTTGAATTAAGTGTGTAGCGGCTTCCATTAGCCCAATGACTCCACTTTTGTCATCTAATGCTCCTCTACCCCAAATCCTATTATTTGAAATTGTCCCAGCAAATGGCATTTCTTCCCATAGATCCTCGGTTCCTGGAATGACTGGAACGACATCATAGTGACCTTCAAATAAAATTGGTGCTAATGTTGGATCGCTGCCCTCCCATTTAAAAAGCAAGGAATGCTCAAACTGCTCAAGTTTTAATGCTTGATGAAACTCGGGATAAGTAATTGACGCCCAGTTAATAAAATTATCAAACTCTTGTTGAGGAAATTTTTCTCTATCTTGATATGAGATCGTCTGAAATCTGATGGATGCAGCCAAATTTTGGATAGCTTTGGCCTCGTCAATAGAAACAGCCTTAACTTCAACAAACTCTGAATCAGGAGCTGCATGCATGAAAGTTCTAAATAAAGCAATTGAGAGCAAGGCAAGCAAAATAGCAAAAAGAGAAAGAAAGAATTTTTTTAACATTTTTTTCTCCAATAAGAGCTTATTGAAAGGCTATGAAAGTTCTGGGCGCTTCCCTGCAAAGTTGGCAAAATACTCTTTTATAAATTTTAGATCTTGATCTACATCGCCCGTGGGGCTAAAAAAATCACCCAGCTCAATTGTCTTGTTTGAAAAATCTATTCCAGCCATCATGATTTTGCTATTGGTTTCATTAGCAATTCGTAAAAAGCCTGATTTTAATCTATCAACTTTTTTTCTAGTGCCCTCTGGTGCAATAGCGATTATGAAGCCTTTATATTTTTCAGTAACATTATAAATCTCATTTTTTAGAGCTTCTGGATTTGCTCTGTTTACTGGAATGCCTCCCATTTTTCTCAGCAATCTGCGAAAACCTTTTTTAAAAATAGAATGTTTTCCAACCCAATGAAGATGAATATCAAGACTCAAGATAAATGACATGGCAAGAACAAAATCCCAATTTGAGGTATGCGGACCAGCAATTAGGACCACGCGCTCATCTTTAGGGAGGTGGCCGGTGGTTTTCCAGCCTGTAATCTTCATTAAAAATTTACCCAGCCATCTAAGAGGTCTAGGTCTGTATGCGCGCAAATGCTCAGGAATAAAAATTTTATATTTTGTCATTGGGGTTAGTCTATATCGTTTTAATATTCAGTTCTATTGCTTGAGCCCTGTAATTTCTTCATATTTTTCTATCGCATCTGAAATCTTTTGCCTCACATCATCTTGAGCAGATTTTTTGGTATTTGCATAAAAGGGATGGGGTAATGTTGCTAACTCTGTAGCTTTCTCCATAACTCTATCCATAAATTTATCCTCCGGAACAACCTCATCAATATAGCCAACAGCGATTGAATCCTGAAAAGAGTATGCATCTGCATGAAAAACTGCAGAATAAAAATAATTCTTATTAACTCTGGCTTTTAGAATTTCCATGATTTGTGTCGGAATGTCCATATTGTTTCGTACTTCATTTGCCTGGCAGACAAATGGACCATCCACGGCAATTCTATAGTCAGCCGAACAAGTCACAAATAGGCCGAGTGCAATTGAATGGCCAGAAACAGCTGCAACAATTGGCCTATCAAATGAATAAAGCTCTAAAAGAAGACGATAGCCCAGTTGAACCATCTTTGTAATTTTTTCCATGTCACCAGTTGCTAATGTTTTTAAATCAAACCCCCCTGAAAACAGGCCATCTCTTCCAGTGATAACAAGTGCTCCTGAGTCTTTTGGGACTTTTGCAAGCAATTGGTTAACTTGGGCAAGCATGTCATAGGAAAAAGCATTGGCTTTACCATCATCGAGCTTGATAATAGAAATATCATTTTCTTGAGATAGGGTGGCAATCGAATCTGTCATATTGTCCTTAAAAATAAATTATTGAATTGAATATATGTTAACAAGAATTCCTTCCTTTACTATTAAGAATAATCCTAGAATTACTTGCCAGCTCAATCCCTAACCATAAATAAATTTTGTCTTATTGGGCAATATTGTCCAGATAAGTCCTAACTTTAAGTTTAGCATTCTCTCGAATATCCATATAAAAAAGCGCGTAATCTAAACCGTGGTAATTCCCTGAAGAGCCACCAAATGCCTGAAATCTAGTTCCAGTCTGGTCAGATGCAAATAGCAATCCATTTTTACACTGAGCTTGAACATATTGCTTGAGGGGGGCTTCTAGGGGACCAAAAGTTTCTCCTTTAGGGCCATCATCCCCAACGAAGTCTAAAGCAAATTCACCTGAGGCATAAACAGCACCCTTGGCATCAGACAAATCAGATAAGGTCCCTTCATTTTTCCAAGTGATAGGATTAACGCAAATATTATTTTTATAAATTGGCATTTCCTTATTTAAAAAAGTCACATTGAATGTATCCCAATGCACAAGACATCCTAATTGTGTTGGACTATCACAAATAGAAATATTGCTCATTTCATTCACTCTATCTTTAGAAATTGTGCCTCCAATAATGTAAGCCCCAACCAGCCTTGAGTACAAATCTGTTTTGTCTATTTCTTCTGTTAGCAATCTAATGGAGTGGTGAGTGCCTTGACTATGGCTTGCAAGAATAAATGGTCTTCCATTGCTGAAATTATTTATAAAATACTCAAAAGATTTTTTTACATCTTGATAAACAAAAGCATGAACTTCCTCACGGAGCTCATCCGTCCCAAAATAACTATAAATAGATGCTTGACGATAGTGAGGGGCATAAATGCTACAACAACCATTATAGGCACTGGCTTGATTGGCCATCATCCATTGGGTGTTTTCTTTTGTTGCTGACTCTTCTTCTAGGGGATCAGTCCAGGTATGTCCTTTTAAATATCCAGTGGGATGGACAAAAAATACATCTACCTTTGAATTTAATTGATCGATGCCCTCTTCTCCTGCTGGAATTAAGTCAGCTTCATCCTCTTTTAAGGGCAGAGATGCCCAAGAAGTTTCTTTTGAATAATCAAGCTGTGGAACCGCATCGTTAGGGTTGAAAGGATGGTCTGGTCCACCAAAAAAATATCCGTATGCGGTTTCAAATGTTAGGCCTTGGTCACGCAATTCATCGACATAAGGGAAAGCCCATGCAATAAATGCTAAGAGGAAGAATGCAAAGATAAGCAGAGTTTTTTTCACAGTGTTAATTTATTTTTTTAAGTATCCAAAAACCAAGCCAAGTGCTGACAATCGCTTTAAAAGTTTGAGAAATAATTAGAGGTAATGAAAAAATGAAATCTAGCCAGGCATTCCAAAACCAGGAATAAAACCAATCAACTATTGGAAGTAATAATGTGAAGTAGTTTTTTATAAATTCAATGTTGGACAATGACAGAATTCCATAATCCGATGAAAACACAACCTGCATACCCCATAAAATAATTAGAATTTGAATGGGAGTTGTGCCGATACAAAAATATGCAATAATTTTAAGAAACGTATTCATAATTAAATTACTCTATGAATAACTATAGTGTGTTTACAGGAGAAACAAAAATGTATAAAAAACTTAGCTTATTTTCTTTATTGATAATTTCTATCTCAATCTCACTTTCAGCTTATGAGCCATATGGATCTCATACCTCTGATAAATGGCAAATATGGGCCTATTCAAGTGCCGCTCCTTCTTTTATTGGAGATAATGCAGCAATTATAGGTTCGGATGGAAAAGTGCTTAGAGAAGGGACCAATGGCTGGACATGCCAGTCTGCAAATCCAAGACCATATCCAAAAAATGGCTGGAAGAATCCTCATGAAGCTATGGCAGTTTGTCATGATGATGAAGGCATGAAATGGATGATGGCATACATGCAGGGCGTAAAACCAAACATGGAAAGGGATAGTTACATGTGGATGCTGAATGGAGACATGGGAGAGGATAATACCAAGGCTGGGGTCTTTAACAAGGAGGATTCAACTCCTGGAGAGTGGATTGAGTCTGGACCACATCTAATGTTAATGCCAAAAGATCCTGTGACCCTTGAAAATTTTTCTACTGATTTTATGAGCGGAGCGCCCTACGTAATGTTTGCAGGGACAGATTACGCTCACTTAATGATTCCTATGGAAGACTATTACAAATATACCAAGTAGTGCATCTTTGAAAGAAGCCCTGTTTAATCAGGGCTTCTGCTTAGCACCGCTTTGCCAGGCTATTATGGAGACAGGGATGGTAAGCAAATAAATAAAGGCTAAGACATTAATGGTTATCCAAAGAAAATTAATTATGCTTAAGGCAGTGATAGAAAATAAAACTAAAAAACCTAGCTTTGACTGAATAAATATTTGCTTTCTTTTAATTGAAAAAGTTGGGATTCGACTGACTAACAAGGCACTAATCAAAATAATATAGCCAGCCACAAAATTAAGGTTTTCATAGGCCCAGTCATAACCCATAAATGAGTGTGTTAGTGGCAACATAATTAAAATTGCCCCTACAGGAGTGGGGATACCGCTAAAAAAGTGCTCGGGCTCTCCGTCGGTGGCCTTGGATTTCTCTAGCCTTACATTATATAAAGCCAATCTTAAGCAGGAAAAAATTATAAAGGCTAAAGCGGCGAATGCTCCTATGCTGCTATCTTGGTTAAAGATTGACATATAAATAAGTAGTCCAGGCGCAATTCCAAAGCTTAAGAAGTCAGACAAAGAATCTAGCTGAGCTCCAAGATCTGATTCACTGTGTAAATGTCTAGCCAACATACCATCCAAAACATCGCATACTCCTGCAAATAGAATACAAATAATGGCTAAATTAAAATCTGATTCAAGAGCAAATCTAATTGAGCTCAAGCCAAAGCTAAGACCTGTTAAGGTAATAACACTAGGAAGAAGAACTTTAAAATCTAATTTTTTCATTTGTTATTTAAGGGCGGCCAAGATTGATTCTCCTGCAACAACTTTATCGCCAACTTTACATTTTTCTACTGCATCCAATGGCATATAAATATCAACCCTTGAACCAAATCTTATTAGCCCAAATCTTTCGCCTTGATTAAGTTGGTCGCTTGATGAGATAAAACTTAGAATTCTTCTAGCGATTAAACCGGCAATTTGAACGACTATAATTTTGGCTCCATTTTCGGAATTTAAAATCAAGCTGCTTCTTTCGTTTTTATCGCTTGCTTTGTCTAAACTTGCATTTAAAAATTGCCCTTTTTTATATACGATATTTTCTACCCTGCCTTTAATCGGGCTCCTGTTAACATGAACATTAAATACATTCATAAAAACACAGATCCGCTTCATCTTTTCTGCTTCCATGGGCAATTCTTCTGGTGGGTAAGCTTCATCAATTAAACACACCTTTCCATCTGCTGAGCTAATAATTAAATTTAGATCTTGTGGGGTGTCTCTTTCAGGGTCTCTAAAAAACCATAAAACAAAAAAGGTAAGGAGGAAACCAGCTGTAACAAGCGCAGTTGGCATAGATAAAAACAAAAGAATCATTGATGTGGTAAATAAGATTCCCGCAAACCTCCAGCCTTCTGGGTGAATGTAGTGTCTTTTGTTGTTTTGCTTGCTCATTAGCCGTTTCTCAAATTAGTCGTGCATTTTATGTCATAAAAAGAGCTTTTAAAAATTTAATCTTAGCTAAAGCCAATTATTTGGCTATACAAGATTACCGAGGCCATAGAGACCTGCAAAATCAAAGTGATCCACAGAATGATTTTGGTTATTGGTTTGGGTTGTAATTCTCGGCTTAATTTACTTGTAAGGTACAGGGCGCCAATATTGATTATTGGCAATCCAAGTGCCGCCCAAATTCCAGCAATTAATAAAAGCGTTATAGGGTTTGGCAGCAAAAAATAAGCAATGGATGAAAATAAAGGTATGACAAATGCAATAATCTTAATTAAATCCCTTCGAGTGTTTGCTTTTTCAGCAACCAAACCAATTGAAATGAGATAGTCTGAAATCGTTCTAGTAAACGCTGCTGTTCCTGAAAGCAAGGTTGAGAAAAGCACAAAAAACGCTAACGGAATAAAAAACCATTTGGCCCAGGTTCCTAAAATTGTGGTGAACATATTTAATAGGGTCTGAATGATGTCACCTTCAGGAGGGGGGTAAAGACCCAAAGTGTTCAAGACGGCTGCGCCTAAAAGAAAAAATGGAAGAGTGCCTAAGGTCACAAAAAAGACTGTTGCCCAAACGTCTGTTTGCATTACTTTAATCCATGCTTTGACTTCGTGCTGATTGCCGTCGTGTTTGGCATAGCCTTTCTCTAAACACCAATAGGTGTATGCCATGATTTCACCATAACTTATTCCGGTAAAGCCAAAAACTGCTAAAGCAAGAGCTGCATGCTCAAATGGAAATGCAAATGTAAGGCCGCCTAAAATTTGTGAGCTTGATATTGCATAGGGCGTCGATTGCATAGAAATAGCAATAATTAAAGTTACAACTGAAAAGAAGAAAACCATTCCGAGTAGAATTTTTTCAAGCGTCTGATAAGTTCCAAGGTAGAGAATAAACCATGTAATAAAACACGCGACTAGCACCCATATTTCAGTACTAAGAATCGGTATCATAAGATGCCCCGCTTCTGCTACTGCACCAGCAAGGCCGCCCATACCTGCAACGGAAGGGATGACACCAATGAACATAAACCAAACTAACCATGAAGCTTTTTTATCTCTGAGGGTTGTTTTTGGTCCAGGCATATCTGAAAAAGATTCAAGGAAAGTCTGATTGGTGGCTATGACATAACGACTAATTTCAGCTTGAATAAGAGGTTTGCTCCAAAGACTTAATAAAAGCCACCACAGCAAAGCAAAGCCAGTTGCCGCTCCCAACAAGGGTGATAGAGCTATAGATCCACTGCCAACAACGCTCCCTGTCACGATAATGCTAGGACCAATAAATTTTAAGCGCTGAATAAATGAGTTTGGAGCTTTAATCATAATTTTTCTGCAAGAGGACAACATCTTTTGATTGGATTTCGCATTTCCAATTCCTTTGAGAGGCTATCACCTGAAAAGTCTTTTCACAATAAAAAGTTACATGGGTTGGATCTCTTCGATAGTACCAATTCTCAAACTTATTATCTGAGGTTAAAAAGGAGGTCATAACCCCAAGCCAGGCTCCTGGTTTAAGCAAACTATCTAGAGTGTTGAACTCTTTATATGGATCATGAAAGTGCTCTGCTGTTTCTGTGCAGGTTATGAAATCATATTGCTTAGATAGCGCGCCCTTATCTGGATAAAAAAATGGATCATATAATGAAACCTTAAAGCCCTCTTTGATGAGAATATCTGCCAGTGCAGGTCCTGTCCCACAACCAAAGTCTAATCCATGAGCGCCAAGAGGGATTTTTTCTTTTAGTGGATTAGATAGCTTTGACAAAAATGCTCTGTATTCTGCATTATTAACATCATTGTTGTGCTCTAAGTATCTTTTCTCTTCTTCTTGAGCATCAACAAAATAAGACTTATCTAAATATTTACATCCACAAATACCGCAACTCCAATAAGTCTTATTATCGATAGTATCAAAGCATGAAGCAGCATCAGATCTGCATAGATTACAGATCATTTTTAAATAACCGACTTAATACCTTCTATTGAAATAAGCATCCCTTGTTGAATGCCGTCAGCAAAAATATCTGGAGATATTTCGGTTGTCCACTTCAACAAGCATTCTCCCTCATTAAGAGATGATATTTGCATTGTTGCCAAATGATGCTCAATAGGTGCAGGGGTCTTGATAGCTGAATACTGAAGGGTCATGCTAACATCGTCTTGTTTTAGTATTTTTTCAGTGATCTGGCCCATGCCATCCATTTCAAAATGCCTGCAATCACCATCTAATGTAATCTTATTAATTGTTGGAACCCAGTCACATCTTCCAACATCAGACAAAATATCCCAAAGCTGATTTGCAGAGCAAGAGAGCTTGATCTCTTCTTTAAGTATTCTCATTAATTATTAAGTGTTTTTTAGTACTCTTTGAAATTTTTCTCTCTAACATAACCAACTCTGGTTGTTTTAAAATGCTTCAAGGGAACTCCAAGGCGATTAATAGTTTCGATCACTTTTTGCGAAACATTACCATAAATTTCAATAGTAAAGCCATCTGCCAACTCTGCATGTTTGACAACATATTCTTGCACTGGTGGATTTGCATCATGCCTTATAAATGCTTCGCTATTTGAATATACCTCTGTCCAGGTAAAGGCCAGAAGGTCATCTGGGTCAGCATCAAAATTATGAAATAGCATGCCAGGCTCGCTTAATTCGACAGCATTATCCACTTCGTTAGCGATATCAAGATACTCTTCAACCATGCCCTCTTTAACATGAATTCTTGCAATCAGAATAAATGGATTATTTCCGTCAGCAGATTGATTCCCGTGATGAGCTGCCTCTATAAAAGGAATTATTATTATCGATATAAATAAAGCCAAATAAAGTTTCATATTTTATCTCCGATTAAAATTTTTATTCTACAGCAAAGCGTTACAAGTTAGAGTCTTCCTCAGCTTGAATCATTACCTCAATTGGTATCTCAAAGGCTCCCCGATTTAGATGCCATATCCTGGTAACAAGATTAACATTCAAATCTCCATAATAATGGGGAAATGAACTGATCCTGTCTCCGGGTGGAATAGGTGCCTCAAATTTTAATTTGTCATGTGTATTGGTATGATCCAATTGAAGCAGAATGACTGACTCCTCTTTGGCAAAATACAAAGATAGTGTTGCATTGAGTTGAGTTGATGTGGATAGATGGATAAAGCCATCATTTACATCTAGTTCTGTTGTTATGAATCCAGACTCCTGAGCCTGCTCCCACTCATTTAGGGTAAGAACCTTGTAAATATTATTTTGCATATTAAGCCCCTTCTTTGCTTTAGAATTTATTTTATCTTCTGCTGTTAAAGGGCTGGTGAAGATAAACAAGCTTATCAATATCCATTTCACAAATTTTCTGGGAAATTGATTGTTTCTACTGATTGTTTGATTTTTGCCAGCTAAAATATGGGGAATCTTTAAAATCATCTCCTTTAAGCTGCACGGTTGAGTTCATAAAGACCCCATCAAAAAAAACTTTATTAGTTAAGTTAATTAGCTCATCTTTGGTTGCACCTTCAATGTAACCTGCTATTTTGTCTGCGGTATCGAAGGAATAGTTACCATCTCCCCAATCACTTAGATATGGACTGGCTTCAACAAAAATATTTTCTGGCTTCTTAATCATCTCTTCTAATAAAGCCATTTGAAGACCTTGTACAGTTTTTTTGTCTATCTGCTCAAAGGCAGCTGAAAACCCGTATTGAAAGTTAATAATTTTTTCTTTCAGCTCTTGAAGATTTGTATTATCGCTGACTATCATCATTGATAAAGTTGGGAAGTCGTGAACTGTTTCGTTATAGCTTGTAACAATATAGCCAAGCTGCTGGTTTGTTCGTAAATCATTAAAAAAGGAGGTTCTAAATATTTTATTGATTATCATAAATTGAGCTCTCACCTTTAGTGATTCCTCAGGATAAATATAACTATCAATAATTCCTACTCCATCTTTTGGCATTCTTAGTTTCTTCACAAGGCCCCGACCAACTTTTACTTCAAACTCACTTTCATAGTGCCAAGGCGTTTGTTGAGAGGTTACTCCCACTTTCTCTCTGGCTGATTTTGCAAATTCTATGATCTGATCTGAGCTATAGTTTCCATGAGCATATATATCAATAAAGCTTGATTCCAATATTTTCTTGTGAATCTCTTTTACATCATCGATAGTTACTGAATTCAATGCGCTCAAAAATTGTTTCTGTGAATAAAGGTATGGAGCCTGTTTTGTAGTAGTTAAAGCGTGATATTCAAGTTGATCAGCAACAGCCAGTTCACTAATGCTTTCATATGAGTCAACATATAATTTTTTTAAATCCTTTAATGATCGCTCGGTTATTTCAAAATCTATGAACTTATCGATTAAATCATTAGCATATTGAGTATGTCTTTTAGTCCTGCCAGACATGCTTATAAGCGGATTTCCAACCCCATCTATTGCCGGAATGACGAAAGCCCCTCTTTGACCGGCTCTTTGAATAATTCGAAGATTCTTTTTTTGGAAGGCTGCTATTAATAGATTAGCGCTAACTAAATTATTCACATTTTCAGAAGTAGAAGATGTTCTAAAAACAAGATTCATAATTCCTTCTTTTCCTTGATGGTCTTGGCTGCTAGATAGATAAACTTGAGCTCCATCTTCATGGTAAATCTTGGTAGGCTTTTTAAAATTTTTAGACTGAGCGATTCGAATATCTTGTTCATCTTCAATGGCCTCTGGCTCTGGAAGACTTAGCGCGATATCTAAGCCCGAAAACTTGCTAAGTTTTTCTTCTGATAAAGATTCAACCCTGTATGCACCATCTGCATATTGAAGATCAATATCTGAAATTTCATCTGGGCCTATATGATATATCCTGGCTCTTTCTGGCGTGAGCTGGGACAGAGTGCTCATTATTGCATTTGGATCATACTCAGAGGTGACATAAGCAAAATCAATTAGGTTTTCAGCTTGCCAATCAAAAACTCTTTGACCAAATCCAACAGCTAAACCTAATGCAGAGGGTGATTGATAGTCATCAAATTGAATTTTGTTTATTGACGCTAGCTCATCAAAGTATGCTTTATCAACTCCAGTAGATTTTATTAGATCAATAAACTGATATGTAAGAAATAAAATTGTGTCCTTGTTACTCTCCCCTTTTTCAGTAAGTGAATACTCTATAAATGCTGAGCCATCTTTCCCCCAAACTGAAGGCATGAAAACTGCTTGCCCATTTTGAATTAATCCCTCATCTTGCAATTTAACCATAAGAGATCCATCTTCCTGAGAATTAATGAGCTTAGAAATATATTGATTGGGTTTTGATTTCCATGACTTGCGATTATCTTTAATGGGAAACTCAATTAGAAAAATGGGGGATTTAACCTTGCTTTTTATAAAAATTTCTTTCGAGAGATCTTCTGCTCTATATGCAGGAATATTAGTTACAGGTCGCTCAACTTTTTTATTATCTATTTTAGAGAAGTATTTTCTTGCGAGCTTTGCTAACTCTTTGCTAGATTGATTTCCAACCAATACTAGTTTCATTAAGTTGGCTGAGTAAAATTTACTATGAAAATCTCTTAAAGAACTTAGTAACTGTTCTTCATTGGTTCCTAGAGTCTCTTTATTTCCAACACCTAGCTTTACCCTTGGGTGAGAAGGGTTACCAGTCAAAGCAAGGGCACGCTGCTGAATAAAAGTATCAGTTTGTCTATTTTTGAGCCACTCAGAATTAACTGCATTTATTTCCTTTTCTACCATTGTTCCATCAAAAAGAGGCTCCTTGATAGCAGAACTAAGTCTATCTAGGGCAGGTGCAAATTGTTTGCTATTAATAGAAAAAAGGTAAGTGGTTTGCTCTGCTGCGGTGAAAGCATTTGTTGAGCCGCCATTTTGCGAAATAAATTCCATATATTCATTGGGTGATTTATATTTTTTTGAGCCCATAAAAATCATATGTTCTAAGAAATGAGCTGCCCCTTGAGCCTCCTTAGGATCTTGAAAAGCTCCAACACCAACACTCAATGTTGCAGCAGAAGTTGCTAACTCAGGATCGCTAACTGTAATTACCTCCATACCATTTTTAAGAAGAAAAGTGTTGTATTCCCTTGGATCA
>Ga0209095_1001101_pt1 | contig 14982 bp, 6 predicted proteins | sample COGITO_mtgs_1104_3_FD_184795 | JGI IMG/M metagenome (GOLD analysis project Ga0209095, IMG submission 184795) | Pelagic marine microbial communities from North Sea - COGITO_mtgs_110404 (SPAdes) (version 2) | ecosystem: Environmental > Aquatic > Marine > Epipelagic ... | reverse complement strand
ATAGTTTTTTGTTTGATGATTTGCACAGTCGAAAGATCAGAGAGCTTTCGAAGAGAAGTGGATGTGGATTGGTTGAAGCGACCGCGGCGTTTTACGCCGAGAAGGTGCAGACGGCGACGAGAAGACAGAAGGTTATTGTACTCACGACAAAGCCTATGAAAAGCGCAGTGAAAGATAACGCCGTGACTACAATGCACGTAATCGAGTACATTCAAAAATATCATCCCGAGAACGAAGCTTTGATGTCGAAGGTACAAGCGGCGCTCGAAGAGAAAGAAGAGGAAAACGAAAAAGAGGAAGATATGGAAGGAGGCGGTACCTTTTCTGAGTACATTACACGAGTAGAGGTAGAAGAAGGTATTGCAAACGGTACCATAGTAATTGGACAAATGCGCGTAGATAGCAAACGGACGTCTGCAGCTGTCAATAACTCTATTCGCATAGACTCAAAAGTCAAAATGAATCGAGCTCTACACCTCGATACGGTTGCGGTTGACGTGAACACGAACGAGGTCGTTTATGTCGTGTCGCGAAAGCAAATGGAATTTACGTGCGTGCTCGATGAACACGACTCAGATGACTCTCGGTTGGCACAACGGAACAGCGTTCTCGTCGTTCCGAGAGAGTCGAGTAAACTGCCTCGGTTTAAGATGTTCAAAAATGCTCCGGATACGCTAAAAGGAAAAGTGTTCTCGGTTCGCTTTTCCTCCTGGTCGAGACAGAAAACGTTCCCGGATGCGCATTTTTTGGAAGTTATAGGTGACGTTGGAAATTTCAAAGGTGAAGTTGATGCGGTGTTGACGAGTTGCATGATTCGCAAAGAGCCATTCGGGGTGAAAGCGAACTCGGAATTACCTCGGTCGGATTGGACGATACCGCTCGAAGAACTCGATACTCGAAGAGATTTTAGAAAGGATCCCGCGACGTGTATTTTTTCAGTCGACCCGCCTGGATGCGTTGATGTTGACGACGCGCTGAGTGTAAAGAAGTTGGAAAGTGGTGGTTACGAGATTGGTGTGCACATTGCTGACGTGTCGTTCTTCGTCCGAGAGAAATCTGCGTTAGATGCGGAAGGTAGGGCGAGAGGCACGACCGTGTACCTACCCAACGAGCGAATTGACATGCTCCCGGAAATTCTGTCTGCAAATCTGTGTTCGTTACTTGAAGGACAGGACAGATTAGCGGTATCGTGCGTTTGGCTCGTGAATGAGGACTTGCGCATTGAAGGGAAACCCTGGTTTGGTCGTTCAATCATTCGAAACCGAAAGGCTATCGATTATTATTCGGCGCAAGCTTTGTTAGATGGAGGCGATGCGGGATGCAAAAACAACGTGCGTGATTTTTACGACGCTTTGTATGTGTTGACAACTTTTGCGAATAGCAGACGCCGAGTGCGAGAAATGAACGGCGCGCTAGAATTGGCGAGCGCCGAGTTGAGGTTTGAAACGCATGCTGATGCTGGCGACCGCGAGGAACTTTCGACGGCAAAAAGAACCGCGGTTGCGGAGAAGCGTGATGTTCACACAATGAAAACGGTTGCAGAACTAATGATTTCAGCAAATTGTGCCTGCGCGGAACGCATTCACACGAAATTTCTCGAGGCGTCCTTCGTGCGCCGACACAGAATGCCAGCCGCGGACGCCTTCGACGACATCAAGAAATATTGCCGCGAGTTTTTAAATTTTAACTCGTTTGATAGTTCCAGCGGCGTTTCGTTGAACGAATCGCTTTCGAAGGCTATCCGTTTATCCACAGATTCTCGCGCCTCCGCCGAGGCGTTCTTCCGCGGCAACGCTGCGCAGAAGATGCAAGAGGCTGAATATTGCGTGTGCGACGGGGCCACGTCTTCGTCGCATTTCGGTTTAGCCGTCGATTTATACACGCACTTTACGTCGCCGATTCGCCGATATGCGGATATTATCGCGCACCGACAGTTATTGAGTGCCATCGGTGATTGCAGAGCGGCCAAGCGTAGCGACGACCTTTTGAAAAAATCAATTTTGCACGATCTCGCGGATCATCTCAACGAGCGCACGCGAATGTCGAAAGTCGTGCAAAGGAAAGTTTCAGAAGTTTACCTCGCCTTCTCGATGCTGGACAACGCAAAGACGAAAATCGCCATGGTTGAAAGTTACGACAAAGAACGAGAAGTTTTGAAAGTGTTTTTGCCGAGTTGGCATTTACGAGGCAATGTCTTCCTTCGTGACGAAACAGACGTCAAAACGCTCGATCCGTGCGGACTCGGCGGCGTTTCTATTAATAAAGGCGAGCGCGAGTTTTATCCTTTGCAAATAATTTACATCGAAGTCTCGGCGACGAGTTCCTATACGAGGGGCATTCAATTGACTTTTACTCTGTCCGAGGCTTTCAAATTATCACCGGACGATGACGACAATGATTTGAGGGAAATGGAACGCCGCGATGTAGAAAACGCACCAGAACTCGCGCAAGCGTTTGAGAATTCCGTCACGATTTCCAGCACGAACAGGAAGAAAGTGTTGCTGGAACGCAACGAACGACGCGAAGACGCGACCAAAACAGATAACGGTAGCGAAACAGACGAAATGCTCGTCCCGCCGAAATCGTTCCGAACGAGAGCGCTCGATCCGTATTCCGTCCATCTCTTAACGCTCAAAGCTGCTTTGGAGATGAAATGCTCGAGAACGCGAATCGTGGACGAGCCATCGAAAGCTCGATACGCTCGTCGTCGCGCTCGGTTAGAAAAAGTTTTATAGTACCGTAGGGGTCATCGTAGCACATTAGATAGACACGATAAGCGTATAGCAATGAAACACAAAATACACAAGGGCAGCAGCAATTACTACAACACGTAGCTTACTTTTCTTCTTCAACCCGTTCGCTACTACACTATCTTCTGCCGGATTCTCTTTCCCTCTCGTCGGACCTATACCGCCTCTCGTATACTCTAAGCTTTTTTGTTGCCTAATTAATTAAAGAATGAAGGGAAAAGAGAAAAACCAAAATTCCTCCACACAAACTCCTCCACACATCAAACGACAACGACAACAACAACGAGGCGCTTTCGTTTGAACGCAGAGCGTGGGGTTCATTTCATCTCTCTCTTTCTCAAAACACGTTTATTCGTCGGCTGTTTTGTTGCCTTGTCGTCGTCAAAGAGAATTATAATAGTAATAGTACTCATGGGCAAACGCTCCACCATCGCGTACTCCTCCGAAGATTTCATCAAGAAGCGTCACAAAAAAGACGACAACGACACGAAAACGGATGACGATAAAAGCGCACTGAAAACGTATTACTGCACGTGTTGCTCCAATCCCGTTTTAATCACGGACTGCAATCTCTTCTCGCTCCCGAGACGAAGGAAAGATGGGTCGATTATTTTAGACAGGACGAAGTACGTCTGCCGGTTACGAGCGAAGCGAGAGCGGGACAATAAAACGACGGCGATTCGAAGAGACAACGGGAAGAGCATTGAGAAGCAAACGCGTTATTATTGCGGGGACGTGCCGGTGTGTTACGAGTGCAACGACGAGAGTGTGAAATTGTACGTGTTGGACGGCGCGTTGAGGAGTTTCGAGAAAGCGAGGAAAGCGGGGACGAACGGTAAAGAGAAAGGGAATACTACTCGAGAGGTGGTGGAGTTGTTACCGGTGCCACCGTGCATACGCAGAGGGAAAGGAGGGAAGAAACTCATCATTTCGGTAAGAGTGATCGACCGGCAAGAGAAGTGCTCGGTGATGGATATTAGCGCCGAGAAGGTTTCCATCTCGGCGACGAAAAAAGCGGACGCGAAAGAGTCGTTGGAGCGAGAAGTGTTGGAATTTTTGAGCGAGACGTTGAAATGCCGAGTGGCTCAGTTATCCGTGTTAGTGAACGACGAAGAAGAAGAAATCCTGAAGACGTGCGTCGCGGTGACGAAAGAAATCGCGTGCGACGTCGGCGAATCGATGTCGCCGGAAACGGTGTTTCGAGCGCTCGAAAAGAGTCGCGCGGCGGCTGCTTCGTGATGAGTGTGATAGATTTATCGAGAGCTAGCTTTTTGTAGAGTTTTAGTCATATTCACGGTACTATAGCAAACGCAAGCGCTCGTCGTCGTTCTCGGCTCCGGAATGTCTCGATACCTTTTACGTCGTCGCGCGTCTTTCGGTTTGATGGTTCGTTGGTTTTGTTCTGAAAATTCAAAAAGTCCCTTCGCACACCCCTCACAACAAAACATTCAAAATGCACACGCGCGAGACGACGACGCGAAAACGTCCTCCTCCGCGCGACAGATTCGATAAAATAAGCCTCGCAACAACCGAAGCCGTATCGTTCCTCGAAGAGCACGGAGTCGCGAACGAAAGGACTGGACGAGAAAACGCAGCGACGACGGCGTCAATAAATGCCGTTGAAATCAATTCCAGAGCGAAACAGATGAATCATCGAGAGAAACAAGCAGAGCAAGAAGAACGACGCTGGCGAACGATGGCAACAACAACAACATCAAACGTGGCGGAATCATTGAAAGTGTCCAAGCTCGAAATTGAACTCGAGCGACTCGAGGCGCAAGTGCGCGTGATGAAGAAAGATGTACGAATGGCGAGGGCGGACTGCGCAAGAGAAAGGCAAACAGTAGCGCACGAACGAAGGAGATGTGAAGAGTTGACGAGTTCGAGCGGACAAACGATGAAAGAAAACGAGGAGTTGAGAATGGTTTTAGAGAAGACGGAACGCGAACGGGACGAATTGAAGCGCGATTTTGTGGATTTAGGGGACCGGGCGACGGTCATCGCCAAGCAGAACGAGTACGCGAAGCGAGAGTACGAGAGGTGTAAGAAAGAGGCGGACGAGATGCGAGCGAAAGCGAAAGAGGAGACGAAGGCGGCGAAGGAGTCCGAGAAAAGAATGAAAACCGCCGAGAAGAGGATTAGCGAGAAGTTCGAGGAAGAGAAGGTGCAAATGGAACGTCGGGCGATGAAATGGCGGGACGAAGTGCTGCGCAAAGCGAGTAAAGCGAAGGCGAGTTTAGAAAAGAGAGAGAAAAATGTAAAACGAAAAGAGGAAAGTCAAGAGTCAATTGAGCGCAGAGAAAAGGAGAAATATGAAGCGAAAGTTCAAAAGATGCGGATGGAGTTTGAGCACAGAGCGACGGAGATTGAACGCGAGGCGAACGAACGAGGCGCGGCGGCGGTTGCCCGATTCGGCGCGAGAGCCTCGGAAACGGAAGTCGCCGCGGTGGCGGAAGCGCAGTTTGCAAAGGACAAAATGGACGAGGCCTTGAAAGAGTGCGCCGTGGCTAAAGCGGAAAAGGAAAGTTACGAGAGAAAGAGTAGAGAGGCGGAGCGAGCGAGGAAAGATATCGCGGACGCCTTAGAGAAGGAGACGCTGCAGAGATTAAAGTACCAGGCGGAGTTGGAGGTGTTCAGAGTTCAAAGCGAGCCGTTGAAGGATGAAATAGAAAGCGAGAAAGGGATGAAAGATGACTTCAAAAAACGTCTCGAGATGAGCTTACGAAGAAACGTGGAGTTACAAGAGGACGTTGAAACGCTTTCATCTTCAAAACGTGTATTGCTCGATGCCGAAACGCGTTTAAAAGCTGAAAATATGCGTTTGAACGCGTTAATCAAGGAAACGATAGAAAGCTACAAACAGAAAATAGAAACGTTGAAAGAGGACGTGAAAGCGTCCAACGAGAAAGCCATGCAGGCGTGCTTTGACGACGCCAAGAACGCGGTGGAAACGTGTTACCAAGAATCTAGCGAGTTGAAACGTCGCGTGGAAGATTTGACTGAGAAACTCGCGGTCGCACAAAACTTTTTACAAACTCGCGAAGAGGAACGCGACGTCGCCACGGAAAGTTTAGAACTAACCATGCGCGAGCTCGAAGCTAAGACGAGCGAAATCGAGCAGCTAGAGGAAAGTTTACAAAGTGCGAAGAATACGACGAATCAAATCAGCGCGAGCATGCAACAGCTCGTTAACGATTACGACGAGATGCAGAACGATTTGGAAGCGGCGGCTTTGAAAATTAACGAATTGACGGTGGAGAATATTCAGCTGAGCAGTATGCCACCTTCAACGGATAAAGGTGTGAACACCACTAGTGACACTGACAACTCGCGGGCGCTCGCAAAGCGCATGGAAAAGGAGAAAGAGATCGCCATCTCCATCGAATCCGAACGCGTTCGCGAAAAGTTGCAAAAACTGTTCGACACGAGGACGAAGGCGTTGAACGAGCAAAATCAAGCGCTTCTTCAAATAATGAACGTTATGAAATCAAAGGTTGACGCCACGGAGACTAATTTCAAGGAGGAGTTTGAAAAGCGTAAAGAAGTCGAAGCTGACTTGCATGCAAAATCCAAAGAGATTGAACGGTTGCAAAGCGAGTTATCCTCTTCCTCGCGAAAGCTTCGGGTGTTGGAAGATGCACTAAGCGTCGTACCTTCCTCAACCATATCGAAAGAGCAACCATTCTTTGACGCAAAAGATGATGATTACGACGAGAGCAACATCGACAACGACTTCAATAACGGGGAAACCTTTTTTATCCCTTCTGTTCCGAAGAACGGCTCCGATATTCGAGCGCTCATCGCGTCGCCGAAACGCTCCGTATCGAAAAGGGTTGGATTTAATAAAACGAGTCCTTTGATGCGACCGAACCCTCCACCCGTGAAAAACGAAGGGGCAAAGACGAATGATGCCACCAACGCGGAGAGAGGTTTGTGGTAGCAGAGCGCGTTTTATTTATTGTTATGCGATGTATTCGTATGTGTATTATTACTGAAACCTGTACAACATTTTCAAAAACTCCGCATAAAATCGAAAAACGAATTTTTAACACGCGCAATCAATCATGACGAGTTTTAAACGTATTGCGAACACGCGCGCGCACTGAGACGGGGAGAGGCGAAGAAACGCGGTGGTGCGCGTTTGTCAGTCATCATGCGCGCGAGAACGAGGACGAGACGCTCTCAGTATCACTCGTTTTGGAAAATGATACATTACCTCCTTTCGTTCCTTTTTCTGCTTCTTCTAACCGAATCATCGCGGGGTAGTCACGCGCATAAAGACGACAGGAGAAGACACGCGTCGACAACAACAGCGACGACTTCTTTCGAACCACCACCGGCTCCACCACAAATAGATAAGCGCGCGTTCAATTACAACAGAACCATCGCGCACAAAATGGAAAAAGTTTTAGAGAAGGAATTCGCGGACGACGATTTGGACGAGGAGAAGTATCACAAGGAGAAAGAGGAAGAGTTGCTAAAGTTGGAACGCGAGAGCGGTGGAGTAAGAGAAGGAAGCGAAAGCGTGATGAAGAAAAGTAGGAAGAAAGCGAGCAGTTCGAACGAGAGCGATGCTGTGAGTTCTGATATCGTGGAGGCGAACATGACGCAGCGCGCGAGACGGAAGCAGAAGATGAAAGCGTTGGTGTCAAGAACCGAGGATATTTTACTGCGAATAGATGAAGCTTTGAGTCGAGAGAGCGAAAAGAGAGCGGAAGGAGGAGAAGCGGAGACGTTGGTAGATAGCGAAGGAAACGAGTACGTTTTGGAACGAACGGAGAAGAGAAAGCAGACTTCGATGCAAACGGATTCAAATTTGACGAGAGATATCGTGTGCGTGTTCGTGTTTAGCGTGGTGATGTCGTTGATATTTTCGATTGTAGTTACCGGTGGAAATAGGAATAGAAAGATGTTTCAAAGTGCTCCGTCGTCTGATTTCGTAGGCTTCTTCGTTTGCGGTGCATTGGTTGGACCTTTCGGCTTGCGCTTGGTGGACGAGCCGGTGCAATTGGAGACGTTGGGAGAATTTGGCGTAATCGCGCTGTGTTTTTCAGTCGGTCGATTGTGTGATGCGAGTATATTTGAGAAGATTGGACGGAATAGTACTAGCCGATATTTTTCTTTCGTACGTCGAAGTCGAAGCAGTTCTATTGTGATTGCAAATGTCGCGATAAGTTCCTTCATCGGCGCGCTGTTAGGGGTTGCGACGAAAATCGGCATCTTGAAAGGGATAGTGATTGGCGCGATATCTGTCTTTGATGGGTCCAATTCCGTCGTCGTCGTAAGCAAATCAAGTAGTGCGAATTTGGTCGACAGTGCGAATTCACTAGACGGTAACGGTGGAAGCACGACGAGCATGGACAGTTTAGCTGGTGAAGAATCCAGTCATCTCTCCTCACTGACCTCACCGCAATCCTCGAAGAGAACAAACGACGAATTGAACGAGAGCAACATCATGCGATGGTGGACTGGAATCGCATTCGCAATTGCACGAAATTGGAACACGACGATCTTGTTTTCTCAGTCCGTGGCGAATATTGTGTACGCGCTCGTCATGTCGTCGTTCGTGACGTTTGTCGTCGCTTCGCGTTTTAGTGGCCGCGATAAGGTTCGCGCCGGCGTTGCGACGAAATGGAATAGCAATACTAAAACACACGCGAGCGAGCACTATCAAGCCGAGAAGAAACTGATTTTTATGTGTGCAACGTGCTTGTTCTTCGCTCGGCTGACTGAGATGTTCAATTTAGGTTACGAACTGGGTGCTTTCGCGTTTGGGATTGCGTGTCATCACAATCGCAGAGGAGAGGAGAGCTTGGGTGTAAATACCGACGACGACTTTGAAAATAAGCGCGGTAATTTTGCCAAAAAAGACGAAAATAACGGTGACTTGGAATCGCAGCACAAGGGTAAGAAGAAACAAACTCACAACAAAGTAGTTGGTTCAGACCTACTAAGAGCAGCGCACGCTTTAGCGTTCACGGCTATTGGCATGAACGTTCGCATGAACTATCTTCGCGAGAAATTGATTCCGTTGACGCTATCATCCGTCGCTTTTATTATTCTCGTTCGGAAATTGAGAACATCGTTGCGCAAAGGCGAAACGAGCTTGGTGAAACATTCCGTTGCGTCGCCTTTCGCTTCATACACGCTTGGCGAAACGACGAGCGAACGGAAAGACATCAAGAGTTACAGCGATGTCATCACGTTGCTCTTGCTAAAGCGCTCGCTTTTCGCGAACGGCATTTCTTTGAATGCGTATCACTTTGCGTTTCACACGCAAGTCTTGTGCATATTTTGTATTTGGCCACTCATGGACTACTTCATCTGGCGAAGGAGTCGCAGGCATCATCGCGCGAAATCGAGGAAGCGCAATTTTTAGTCGTCGCGTAAAGTTTGTTTGCATCGAGTCATTCTAATGGTAGTTGAACAATGAATTTGGTAGTAGTATTTAATGATATAACGTAGCTTTTTCTAGGTAGATTTCACACACTCAACTATTGATTACGTCTCCATAGCCTCTGGCGACGAATCCTTCTTCTTTTCTCCGTCCTCTCTGTTTTGCTCGTGCTCTCTCTTCTTGGGCACAAAAATGTCCCCTTCGCCCCCACCGTGTCTTTCTGGATTTTCGACCGCGTCCGCCGGATAGTACTCGTAATGCAACTCTCCTACATCCGTCCCGCTCATCTTCGTCCATCCGTCCGGTCCAACGTGATACACGCTCACCGTCCCTCCCGAAAAGGCGTCTCGGAACGTCGCGTGGTAAATCGCCCTTCTCCCCAACTCCGCCGCTTCTTTTATGCTCAAATCGTGTCTAAAACCTTGATCCAAAACACCATACGCGAACAACGACCCCGAACCAACTGAAAACCTCTTTCCTTTTAATCTCGTTCCATCCGAGTCCACGTAAAACAATCCCGGTCCGGTCGTATCCCAACCGGCGACCATCGTCCCCATCGATAATCCGCGTCCGCGATACCCGTACAAAGTATTTGCCAACAACTTCGACGCACCAGTCACGGTAATCCTCTTCCCAGTCTCAAGTTCGTGTAACCGACACTGAATCCCTAAGTTCCTCTGCCAAAACTGACAATCCGCCGCGCCTCCCGCCATCGTCCCGAGTAAAAAAGGGTTGATCTCGATGACTTTTTTCACCGTTTGTGAACTGATGTACGGTCCTTGCGACGCGCGAGAATCCACCGCGATGATAATTCCGTGTTCAAATATAAAGCCTAAAGTCGTCGTCCCGTGTTGTGGTTTCACGTGTTCGACGACGTCTTTCTGGAAGCGAGAGAAGTCTTCCACTCGAGGTATCGTGAAGTACTGATCGTGCGTGTTGATGCCGCACAGGACGTCGTTTTCCAAACTGTTTTGATGTGATTGTGTGAGGACGAGAAAGAGAAAGAGAGAGAGAGTATCATCACTGGTCAGATACAGAACGACTAAAACGCTTCAACGAACGAACAATCCTGCGATATCTCCACAGATCAACGACTTTCCACCGCAACTTTCGACGCAAAGAAGAAGAAGAGACGATGAGACGATGATGAGATCGTTTCAAAGGAGAGAAAACGAAGCAGCAACAACGCGCAAAAGATGCAAACGCAGAAGAAGATATCACCAAAACACCGAATCAATACGCTTACGTCGAAGTCAACTCGTCCGCCTCTTTACGAACCGGCCGGTCGAGCACGCTAAAGTCTAAGTTTAAAGACGTCATCTCTCTGAAACGATGTGATGTGTGGGTTTTAATGAGGTTCGATGAAGAAAAGAAAAGTTTGTCTACTCGTAAAGAGAAAGGAAAACGAAAAATGTGAACACCGCGAACGCAAAGGCATACATCCGTCCGATGATGATGAAAGCGAGAGAAGAGAGTTATTAAGAAAACCAACAAAGTTCATTCATTTACAAACATTTTCGGGAATAGTTCGCTCGGCGACAGCAGGGACAAAATATCTCTCTGCCGATAGATTTCAAATGCCTCTCGAACGTTCGCAGGCAGTTTCTGTGGAACCGGTGCGAACAACTGAGGTACGCGACTTTCGTCGTCTTTGGAGGAGGAGGAGGAGAATAAGAAGGAGGAGAATCGTCGGTTCTTTGCGAGGAAATGACAGCGTTTGTCTTCGAGGCGGCGAAGCGAAGCGCGCAAATAGAACACTCGTCGTTTTCCAGGGAGAGCGATTTGGCGATGACGACGTTCCAGTCGGTGTTCGTATCGTTGGAATCCTCGTCGGAAGAAGAAGATTCTTCGATGTCTTCTTCTTCTTCTTCTTCGGCGAGTTGTTGTTTCCTCGTCTCTCTCCTCTTTTCGGCGCTTCTCTCGACTCGCTTTCGTAACGCGCGGAGCTTATTCGCCATCCAGGTCATTCGCGCGTTCTCGTTCATCGGTCCGAGTTTGTTTCGAACGAGACGTCCTCTCCACATTTTCTGTATCGTCAACGCCGCGTGTCGAATGCACTCGTCTCTCGCGTCACTTATCCGAATCTTTCTGTACCCAACCGCACGACAACACGGACATCTTCGTCGTTCAGATATCGATTCCACGAACGTCTCGAAAGACTTCAAGCACTGCGCGTGGAAACAGTGCGCACAGGACGTCAACACTTGCCCTCGATTTTGATCATCATCCATCGTCGTCGTCGCGCTCGTCTGAATCGTCGTCGCAAATTCTTCTCGGCAAATCGCGCACGCGGAATCTTTCCCGGTCCGTTCTCTCGCTTTCTTTCGAATCTCTTTCCAGTTAAACGACGACGACGACGAAAAGGAAGAAGAAAACGTGAGTTTTGCGTTTTCTCGTCCTCCTCTTCTTCTTCGTTGACTGAGAAAAAAAGAAGAAGAAGACAAAGAAGAATCAAACGGTGCCTCTTGAAACGACGCCGAGGAGAGAACGAACGCGAGTTTCAAACAGTCCTCGTCCTCGTTCTTGTTCTTCTTGTTCTTCTTCTTCCTTTCGTTTCGAATCATCTCAAAGCTCTTCTTCTCTCTTTGAGACAGTGTGGGTGGCAGAAGGCGCAAAGGGCTCGTATTTTATGCTCGATTTTGTGTTTAGGGTATCACACGTATTTTTCCTGCTTTCCTCCACGAAGAGAGAAACGGGCAACACAAATCGCGCGCGCGCTGAAAGCGCATCATCTGATTGATTCCTCGCTCTTCGTTGCGAGAGAGAAGACACACACAATCAGCAATACCATCATCATTATGCGTCCGTCGCATTTAATGAAGTCCCATTTACGTGGAAGAACATCATTGGAAAACAATAACAATTTGAATGTTCCAAAAGCGTTCCTCGCGTTGCTCGTCTTCGTCCTCGTCTTCCTCGGGTTGCGCGCGTTCGTCGTGGATTCGATTTTGGAGGACACCAACACCAAGAACATGAACAACAACGAGTATAAAGGGGAGGCGTTCAGACTCGTGGAGAAGCAAACGCAAAAACACGACCGGAGAGTGGAACTCGGCATGGAGTGGTTTCGAACACATTCGGGAGGTGGGAACAGGTGCGCTTTGGACAAGAAAGGCGCGTGCGGGAGACACGCGACGTGCGTGAAGAACGTGTGCGTGTGCGCAGTTTTGTACGGAGGGAAAAGTTGCGACGAGCACATCGATTTACCGGAAGTATACGTGGATGGAGAGGATGCGGATGGTGAAGACGAGGACGCGCGAGAGAAGATGTTAAGGTTGTTGAGCCCGGCGCAAAAGACGGCGAGGGAGCAAGCGAGCAAGGGAGTAGGGAAGGTTAAGGATACGACGGAAGGTATTGCGTTTGAAGGCGCGTTGACGTTGAACAAGGAGACGTGTGGGAGCGCAGGGACGGCGAGAGTCTCCGCGCTGACGGTGAAATTGCCGTCAAAGAGAAGCGACGACGCGCGCGCGGGCGGCGGGTTGATTGGCGGGTTGTTCGGTAATAAAGACGGGAAGAGTGGAGCTTCGGGGAAAGGGTTCGTAAATGTAGGGACAGTCGAACAGACGGTGTTGAATAGGTTAGCGGAGACGGACGTTGTGACGCCGAAGGAAGAGCCGTGGACGAGTTGCGCGGTAGTTGGGAAATCGGGCGTTTTACTCTCCTACGAAAATGGACCGAATATCGATCAACACCAGGCGATTATTCGCGTCGACGATTTACCGACGCGCGGGTTTGAGCAAAGCGTCGGGTCGCGAACTACGGTGAGAATTTGCGGCGATGCCAAGCTACCGTTTTGTCAAAAATACATTCGCGAAGGCGCGGAAGAGACGTTGATTGCGAATATTACCAACGGGAATTCCTTGAGAGCTTTTGCGAGGATGCACAGAGTGCACGATAACGGTGTCGGAGCAGTCACGAAGAAACGTTTAAAATTAGAAGCTTTTCACCCGGAGTTTATGGAGTTTTTGGCCGAGGCTATAGAAGGTATTTCACCGATGACGACGGAAGCGCAGGCGATTATGTTTGCGCTTTTGAATTGCGCGAGCGTGGATATTTACGGCATCGGGTTAGGACCAAACGAAGGGTTTGCGACGAGGTATGACGACGAGTTAGGAAATAGAGGTGATGTAGATACGTTGGTGAGTAGTAACGGGGTGACGAGCGAGCTGGATCAAATCGATGGCGCGTTCAATTTACTGAAGACGGTGTACAATTTTGGGTTGGCGCACGTCGCCGAGAGGTGCATCGTAGAGTGTCACTTCTCTGCGGATGCGTGCGTGTTGTGTCAAACCGAGTTGTTGCACGCCGTCGAGGATGATTTCTAAATTTTATTCTTCGTGTTATTACATTGCACAATCTATGTTTTTTACCATGTACGGTCCTTCTAACTCATATCCTAACTTGCGGTAATAATTTCTCGTCCCGACACCGGAAATGACAGCCATTTTTGTCGATCCGTGCTCGTCTCTCGCGATTCTTTCGGCCTCATTCATCAACGCCGCGCCGTAGCCTCGGTGTTGAAACCGTCCAGCCTCTCGCGTCGATACTTTCACCGCGGAACCGTAGACGTGTAATTCGCGCACCATCGAAACTTTCCCTCCTTTCAATTCCACGTTGTTCTTACCAGCGTTTTTGGTCAACTTACGCAAACGCAACAAGCCGACTAAAATATCTTGTTTCGGGTCTTCGTACGATAAAAACGTTTCCCACCCGCCGTTCCCGGTGTACTCTCTTCGTACTAATTCTATGTCCTTCGGGGACACTCGATTGTGGATGTCTTGCATTCCAACCTCACGAGCGCGAACATCGCGACATTTCAATCCTAATTCGGCCATTCGAGCCATAGCGAGTTCGCGCAAGTTTCCTTTTTCGACACCAGAAGTCACCAACGGCATGGGGATATCTCTTTGCACTCTGTACACTCTCGTCCAAGGCGGCACGAGCGCTAAAATCCTCGCCACTAAATCGACTAGTTTTTCCGGCGAATACGAACGGTAAAAGCCATTTCTCCACAACTCGTACAAACCGGTACCTCGAATTACTAAGGTTGGATATAACTTCAACCCATCCATGCGAAACTCGGGGTTCTCAAAAGCCTCTAAGAACGATTCGTAATCTCTCTCCATGCCAACGTTCGGTAAATCTGGCATCATGTGCGCGACGACTTTGAACCCGGCATCTTTCGCCTCGCGAAAACATCGATTGACTGCTTTCACCGTGTGTCCTCTGTTTGTGTCTCTGGCAACATCCTCGTATATCGATTGTAAACCAATTTCGAGTCTCGTGCACCCGTACTTTAACATTTGCCTCAAGTGCGGTCCCAAACAATAATCTGGCCTCGTTTCAATCGTCATCCCAACGCATCTGTGTTTCCCGTGTTCCGAACTCCTCACGGCTTCATCCACGGACGAACTCGTCGCTCCACTCAACGCATCGTGTAAATTTCTAATAAAATAATCCCTATAATCCATTGGCAAACTCATAAACGTCCCTCCCATTAACACGTATTCAACTTTATCCGTCGAATGCCCTAACCTGGCCAACTGATCGACTCTCCCTCTCGCTTGCGCGTACGGATCGTACCTCGCACGAATCGCGCGCATACTCGTCGGCTCGTACCCGGTATAACTTTGCGTCGAATACTCAAAATCCGAATCCGGCCCGCCCGGGCAATACACGCACACGTTCCCCGTCGTCGCGATGTGCGGACACCTATGCGGCTTGGACATCACCGCGACCACCGCCACGCCGCTCGCCGTCCTCACCGGTTTCGCTCTCAACTGCGGCAACAAGCTCTTCTTGTGTTCCTCCGGCACGGCAGATATGATCTCAGTC
>Ga0209095_1001094_pt1 | contig 15021 bp, 8 predicted proteins | sample COGITO_mtgs_1104_3_FD_184795 | JGI IMG/M metagenome (GOLD analysis project Ga0209095, IMG submission 184795) | Pelagic marine microbial communities from North Sea - COGITO_mtgs_110404 (SPAdes) (version 2) | ecosystem: Environmental > Aquatic > Marine > Epipelagic ... | reverse complement strand
CACCTGGTGAGCAGATGATCTTGTCCGAGGGACGCTTGGCGCTCACCGAAAAAGGCACACCGTTCTTCGAACCCTCCACCGGGTTTCGCATGGCGCGGCTCTATCTGCCTGCTCCGGAAGTAACGACGAACCGCTTTTTACAGCTGAATCGTGAAGGGTATCGCAATTTCACCCTGCTTGAGCATACTTGGGCCTCTTTGCAGCGTGTGTTGCTTGGTTTTATCTTTGGCGCGCTTGTGGGTATTCCCCTCGGTTACGCCATGGGGCTGACCAATTGGGCGCGGGGTTGGTTTGATCCGATTGTCGAATTTATGCGCCCGGTGCCGCCCTTGGCCTTGATCCCTTTGATGATTATTTGGTTCGGCATTGGTGAGACGTCCAAAGTGATCTTGCTCTTTCTTGCAGCGCTCTGGATCATGGCTATCGCGGCGCGCTCTGGCGTGTCCGGTGTGGCCATTGCCAAAGTGCATGCGGCCTATTCCTTGGGTGCCAAAAAATCGCAAATTTTGCGTAAGGTGATCATTCCAAACTCCCTGCCTGAGATTTTTACCGGCGCACGGGTGGCCATGGGCGTGTGTTGGGGCACGGTTGTGGCGGCTGAATTGGTGGCGGCGGAAAAAGGTCTTGGCATGATGATCATGGTCGCGGCTAAGTTTCAGCTGACAGATATCGTGATTGTGGGGATTATCCTCATTGGTGTGATCGGTTTTGCCATCGACATTGGAATCCGCAAGCTTGAAGGCTGGCTGGTGCCTTGGAAAGGTAAAGTTTAAGACCTTATCAAACGGGCCCTATGGGCCCGTTTTTTATGCGGCTCTAAGATTTCACCCGGCTGTTGTCTGGGTCGTAAACTGGCCCGTTCAGAAGTCTGGCCGCATAGGGCTTGCCGATGATATCAACAGTGATGCCCTCGACGATATCGGGCTGCATAAAGGCATAGGCGATATTCTTGCCCGTGCGGTGCCCCCAGTCGGCAGAGGTGACCGAGCCTATCAGCCGCCCGCCGGCATAAAGGCTGTCGCTGGGTTGTGGGCTTGCGTGAGTGGCGTCAATCTCAAGCATCCGCAGTCGGCGGCGTTTCTTGTCGCCGCGGGCCATGAGCGCTGCTTTTCCGAGGAAGTCTTTGTCGCGGCAGACAAACCGGTCGAGTCCAGTCTCATAGGGGTCAAACTCAGTGATCAGATCTGATTTCCAGTGGAGATAGCCTTTCTCCATGCGCATACTGTCCACGGCGCGCGCGCCGAAATGTCCGATATCATGGGCGGCGCCGGCCCGCATCAGCGCCGAGTAAGCGGCGAAGAGCGCGGAATTGGGAAGGTGGATTTCATAGGCCAATTCACCTGAAAAGCTCACCGACATGACGATTGCCGGCGCATGTCCAATGCGGGCCTCGCGGACCGAAAGCCAAGGAAAGCCTGCGGCTGACCAATCGCCTCTGGCGCAAGCGCTGAGCACGGCGCGGGATTTTGGCCCGGCCAAGACTAAGATCGTGTGGTCATTGGTCAAACTGCGCAGCGTGACGGAGCCATCTTTCGGCAGATGCTTGCTCAACCAATCCATATCATGGAATTCTGCGGCTGCGGCCGATCCATACCAAATGCGGCCATCTGGGAGATTGGCGATTGTGGCTTCTGCTTTCACATTGCCATAATCATTGAGAAGATACCCAAGCCCCAGTTTTCCAATTTTGCGCGGCACGCGAGAGCAGATCATATAATCCAGCCAATCGCGCGCACCTGGGCCGGTGATCTCAATCCGATTGAACCCGTTCACTTCCGCAAGCGCCACATGATTTTGCACCCGTGCCACCTCGGCTGCGACCAGCTCATGCACCTTTGTGTATCTATAGCCATAGTCTTCCACAAAATCGGGGGTGGGTTTGAAATAGTCCGACCGCTCCCAGCCATTGACCACAGTGAAATGTGCGCCGGCCTGCTCCAAGATCGGGGTCAGAGGTGTGGTTTTGGCTGGGCGCCCCGCCGGGCGGTGCTCATGGGGCAGATGAAAGCGAAACTCGTTTTGATAATCTTGGATGGCGTAAAGGGACGTCAATTCTTGCGTGGCATGGCCGGTGAAACGCCGTGGATCTAAGGCCCATGTGTCATAACAGGCCTCCCCATGGACAATTTGCTGTGCCAGTAGCCAGCCGTGACCACCGCCCTCACCAAGCCCGGCCCTGAGACCTATGATGCAAAAGGCGTTGCGCTTGCCGGGAATCGGCCCAACCAAAGGGGTGCCGTCGATGGTATAGGTGATGGGGCCATTGACCACCTGTTTGATGCCAACTTCCGCAAGGGCTGGCATACGGGAGATTGCCCCTTCCAACACATCCATAACCCGGTCCAAGTCATCCGGGCACAGATCATTGCTGAATTTGGGATCAATCCCATCCATGCCCCAGGTCTTGCAACCTTGTTCATAAAACCCGACTAAGAGACCATTTTTTTCCTGCCGCGAATAATAGTCTGAAATCGGGCAGCGCAGCAGTGGGATCCGATGCCCGGCCTCCATAACGCCCGGCATATCTTCGGTGATGAAATACTGATGCTCCATGCTTGCGACTGGATGCTCTACTCCCATCATAGCGCCAACCTCATTGACCCGGTACCCGCAGGCGTTGACGACAATCTCTGCGCGAATATCGCCCTTGTCCGTGTGCACCGTCCAACTGTCATCGGCATGTTGCGTCAGGTCCGTGACAGAGGTGAAACGGTAGACCTCAGCACCGGCGGCGCGGGCCCGGCGTGCCAAGGCTTGGCAGAGCTGGGCCGGATCGATATGCCCGTCACTTGGATCCCAGAGGCCGCCCATTAGGTTTTCGGTCGAAATCAACGGATGCCGCCGCGCGCATTCCTGTGCATCCAGCACTTCGAACTCAACCCCCATGCCCTTGGCCAGGCTGGTGAAATGCGCGTATCCGTCCATATGAGCTTGCGTATTGGCCAGACGGATGCCGCCATCTCCAAAGTTATATCCGACCGGGTATTCAGGATCTGCGGCCAGCTCTTTGTAGAGTTTGATCGAATGGCTTTTGAGACCAATCATCACCTGCGACATGCCGAAATTGGTGACCTGCGCCGCAGAATGCCAGGTGGTGCCGGAGGTTAATTCATCGCGCTCCACCAGAACCACATCGCTCCACCCCTCCTGGGTCAAATGGTAAAGGGTTGAGCAACCGGCGATTCCGCCGCCGATAACCACAACGCGTGCTTGAGATTTCATTGCCTGCCTCCTGATCCGCACCTTATTCCTGGCACATTGGAAGGGGTTTTGAAAATATTTTTCCGCCATTTGATAGTCTGACAGCGCGGTTATTTTCCTTGACCGAAGCCCGCGTGCGCGAGACGGTGCCTGCAAAAGCAATCGAAGGGAGTGTTATGGCGCGCGCAACTGGTGGCAGAGCGGGGCGACATCTGCGGCGCAGTAAAGCCTTGCCGATAAATCCCGCGCCCCCCGGCGGGTTTGGCGGGCAATATAAACCTTTGAGTATGTCTGATATGGAGCAGATCTACGATGTCGCCCTGCGCTTGCTCGAAGAGCTTGGGGTTGGCGAGGTGCCGGACCGCTTGCGGGATCTCTTTGTGCAGCAGGGGGCTCGATTCGAATCTGGGCGGATTTATATACCGCGTCGCTTGATTGCGCAGGCCGTTGCCGCTGCTCCAAAAACCATCACTTTGCACGGCCGGGATCCCGCGCGCAGCATCGAAGTGGGCGGGGATCGGGTGCATTTTGGCACCGGAGGCGCGGCGGTGCAGACTTTGGATTTGGACAGTGGCGATTATCGTGCATCAACGCTGCAGGACCTCTATGATTTTGCCCGGCTTCAGGACCAATTGACCAATGTCAGCTGGTTTACCCGTTGCTGCGTTGCCACCGATTTGGTTGGAGAGGAGGCTTTGGATATCAATACAGCCTATGCCTTGCTCGCAGGCACCAGCAAACCTGTGGCCACCTCTTTCACCTTAGCGGACCATGTGGCGCCCATCGTTAAGATGATGGATATGGCGGAGGGTCGCGAGGGGGCGTTTTCGGAGCGGCCGTGGTTGGCGGCCCATATCAGCCCGATGATTTCACCGCTGCGATTTGGCGCGGATGCGGTCGAGGTGTGTTTTGAATGCGTGGCGCATAATATCACGGTCAGCTGCATCACCGCGGCACAATCAGGGGCAACAGCGCCGGCCACCCCCGCGGCATTTTTGGCGCAATCTTTGGCGGAAACATTGGCGGCTCTGGCCATGGTGCATGTGATGAAGCCTGGCCATCCGATGATTTTTTCCAACTGGCCATTTGTGATTGATCTGCGCAGTGGAGCGTTCTCGGGCGGAGGTGGTGAGATTGCCCTCATGAATGCCGCATCAGCGCAGCTGTCAAATTGGTTGGGCCTGGTCAGCGGTGTCGCCAGCTCGATGACTGATTCCAAGGCGATTGATGCGCAATATGGCGCAGAAAAAGGGGTGACGGCCCTCGCTGCAGCCTTATCGGGTGCCAATATGATTTACGAAAGCGCCGGTATGACCGCGGCTTTGCTCGGGGTTTCTTTCGAAGGGTTTGTTCTCGACAACGACATGCTCGGCAATATTTATCGCATGCTGCGCGGGATTGAGGTGACCGATGAGAACCTCGGCTTTGATGTGATTGTGGACGTGGTCCAAGGGGAGGGGCATTTCCTAGGTCATCCCCAAACGATGGCGGCGATGGAGCGGGATTATTTCTATCCTGAGACCGCCGATCGAGAGGCGCCGATTACGTGGCGCGAACGGGGCAGCATGGATGCGCAGACCCGGGCCAAAGCCACGGCGCGCACTTTGTTGCAGCGGCATCCGACCTATTTGTCGGCCCAAGCCGATGCCCGTATTCGCGCGGCCTTCGACATCCAACTGCCACCGCAGCGATAGTTTTATTCGATTGCGGCCCCGCTGAGCATGGCGTTGATCCAGCCTTTGGTCTCGGGGGTTTTGGCGAGCCGAAGAAAGGCGGCGCGCTCGCGGTCGAACATATCTTGTTCTGTGACCTCCAGCGGCGCATCGGAGCTGGTGTTGACCACGATGGTCGCGATTTCCATGGCCGTGGTTTTATTGTGCGGTTTGAACCAGCCCTTTGCCAGGCCATCGGCCATGAAGGCGTCCATTTTTGCAAAGATGGCTTGCCCTGGCAGGGTCATTTTTGGTGGCTCTGGCGGTGTGTAGCCCGGGGCCATGTCGCGGATCATCGCGCTGGCGCGGGTGATGAGCTTGTCGCGGTTCATCACTGTTTCGTCATGACCGGGCCGGAAATACCGAAGTTTTGTAGCCTGTTCAGGGCTTTCGCCGGTTTTTCCATAACCGATTTGCATCCAGGTTTCCCAAGCGGCGGTCTCTGCATCGCCCGTTGCCTCAAACCAGCGTTGGTAGGTGGTTTTAACCCCGCCGCCGCCGGGCACAACCCCAACGCCACTTTCCACCAATCCCAGCACGGAATTGGCATGGGTGAGCAGTCGGTCGCAATGTAAAAGCACTTCGAAGCCTCCGCCAAGCGAGAGACCCGAGGGCGCGCCCACAACTGGCACGGGGCAATATTTCAGCGCCGCAACGGCTTGTTGGAAGTCATTGAGAAAGGCGTCCATTTCCCCCCAGGCTTCGCGGGCAATGAAATCGGCAAAGCGGTTCAAATCAACCCCTGCGCTGAAGTGCTGCGCGTCGTTATGGATCAAAATGCCTGTGCCGTGATCCTCGGCAGCTTGGCGCACGATGGCCATGCTCTCACCTGTGAGTGCATTGGCTTTGGAATGAAACTCCACCAAGCGCAGACCGCCGGGCAGGCTCCAAAGGCTGGCTGCGCGGTTGCTGGCAATCGGGGTTAGAGTGCGGCGCGTGAGGCTAAAGCGCTCTGTGCCGTCGGGCAGTTGCACGGGTTTGAGCTGTGATGCAGTTTGATCAAAATTGCGGACCATCAGAGTGCCCTCTTGCACCTGATAGAACGGGCCATGATCTGCGGATGTTTGCAGGGCTTGGGGAATGGTGCAGCCGGCGTCTTGGGCCAATTTTATGACCACGTCAGCGCCCAAAGCATCGATCATTTCAAATGGGCCGCGGATCCAGTTGAATCCCATCTTCATCGCGTCATCAATGTCTTGCGGCGTGCCGGTGACATCCGGGATCAAAGCGGCCGCATAGGCCAGCACGCGGCCGAGGAAATTGCGACAATATTGGTGATGCGGCTCTGCGCCTTCGATCATCATGGGCAGGGTTTCGAGCCCATCTTGCTGCGCATTGGCGGCTTTTTGTGCCAAGGCCGGCAGTTCGGTGATGCGTGGGCGCAGCGCGCCGCTGGTCAAATCAAGGGCTTGATCCTCGCGATAAAACCCGCCCTTGCCTGATTTCAGGCCGGTGAAACCTTCAAAGATCATCCTATCGATCAGGGCGTTTGCCGGGTTGTTGGAGCGTCCAACCGCGTGAAATACGTCATTTTCTGGTAGAATATCGCCCAAAGTGTCCACCACATCGGACATGAGGTCCACGCCAATCATATCGTAAAGACCAAACACCCCCGTTTTTGGAATGCCCATGGGACGGCCCATCAGAGCATCGGCATGCTCGATGCAAAGCCCCTGTTTAAAGGCCTCGTCCATACCCACTTGCAGCGCAAAGACCCCAACGCGGTTGCCCAAAAATCCTGGCGTGTCATTGCAAGGAACCACGCCCTTGCCGAGAATTTCGTCATTGTAGCGCGACAGGCGCTCCATCACATCGGCGCGGGTGTCTGCGCCGCGGACAAGCTCCAAAAGGCGCATGTAGCGCACGGGATTAAAGTAATGGGTGATGGCAAACCTTTGCCGGAAGGCCAAAGGCATTTCTGCCACCAATAGTTTGATTGGAATGGTGGAGGTGTTGGAGGTGACGATACAGTCGTCGCTGATCACCGCATCCAACCGTTTGTACAGATCGCGTTTGATGTCGAGCCGTTCGACCACCGCTTCAACGATCCAATCGCATTCGGCGAGCTTGTCAAAATCGGCCTCGATGGTGCCAGTTTCAATCAGATCAACATTGCCACGCTGGTGCAAAGGTGCGGGCTCAGACTTTTGCAGCCGTTCCAAAGCGTAATCGGTGGCTTGGGTTGTGAGGTCCAAGAGGAGAACCTTTTGGCCTGCATTGGCGATTTGGCCGGCGATGCCAGAGCCCATGGTGCCAGCGCCGATCACTGCGATGCGTTTGAATGTCATGCTCGATGTGCCTGTTAGAAAAATGCCCGGAGGGCTTTGTTGACGTCAAAAGGGTGTTCGGTGATCGACATATGGCCCGATTGGGCAATTTCGACCAACTCACCCCCTAGCGCAGCCTGCAGGGCCAATCCAGTTTTACGGGGCGTCATTCGGTCCTGGCCGCAGACCACGGTTAAGGTGGGGCAGGTGACAGATTGCGCAGCGGTGGGGCCATTGTCATAGGCGTTACAAGCCACCAAATCTTTGTGAAGTGTTCCGGGCGCATTGCCAGCCATAAGGCGGCTGCCGTAAAGCATATGCGAGGTGCCGGGCATTGTGTGGTCATGAATATGCCCTGCTGTGCCATGGCCCCAGTCCATCATCGCGGCAATGGCCGCGCTTTCGTTTGTTGCGGCCAGATTGATCAGAGCGTCATTGACCGGGATCGCCAGCGCCGTGCTGATAAAGGCCGCCTTGGCGACGAGATCAGGGTAGCGGCTGGCCAATTCCAATTCGATCAAACCGCCCATGGAGTGACCGACCAAAATGGCTTTGGGGATGCCGAGCGCTTGCATGAATTGTGCATACCAATCGGCCATGGCCTCCACTGTTGTGAGCGCCTCGCCCTTCGACAAGCCATGTCCTGGCATATCGGGCGTGATGCACTGAAAGCCACGATTGGCAAAAAAGCGATGTTGCAACATGAAGCCAAGATGCGATTGGCCAGAGCCGTGCACGAAGAGCACAACCGGTCCTGATGATGGATCAAAATCGCGCCCGCCGGTTGAGGCAAAAATTTCGACATTATTCAGCGTCAGTTTCATGCGCCTGTTCCTTTTGCCTTGGCAGCGGTTAATTTTCCAGCCGTGCGCAGCGCTTGTTTGAAGTCATCGATAATGTCTTTTTGGTCTTCCAAGCCCACTGAAATTCGGATCAAATCATCGGTCAGCCCAGCTGAGGCCATGGCCTCAGAGGTCAGATGTGAATGCGTGGTGGAGCCGGGGTGGATCACCAGCGTTTTGGCGTCGCCCACATTGGCCAAATGGCTGGCCAGCTGCACAGATTCTATGAAGGCACGACCCGCGTCACGGCCGCCTTTGATGCCGCAGGCAATGATTGAGCCTTGGCCTTTGGGCATGAGACGCATGGCGGTGTCATGATCTGGATGATCAGGCAAGCTGGGGTGTTTGACCCAGGCGATTTGCTCATGACCTACGAGAAACTCTAACATGGCTGCGGTGTTGGACATATGTTTTTCCATCCGCAGACCCAGCGTTTCCAGGCCTTGTAAGATGTAGAACGCATTTTGCGGTGACATGCAGGGGCCGACATTCATCATGCCTTCCGTGCGGATGCGTACTGACAGGGCCGCCGGGCCAAACTCTTCCCAAAGAATCGCGCCCTGATAGCCGAAATGCGGGGTGGTGAGCATGGGGAATTTATCATTTTGCCCCCAATCGAAATTGCCCCCGTCAATCACGGCACCACCCAAAGCAATGCCATGGCCACCCATCCATTTGGTGAGCGAATGGATCACGACATTTGCGCCCAATTCGATCGGTTTGACCATCCAAGGGGTGTTGAACGTGGCGTCGATGACTAAGGGAATGCCCGCGGCTTGGGTGATTTTGGCCACAGCCGGCACGTCCATGATATCCATCCCGGGATTGCCGATCACTTCGCCAAAGACCATTTTCGTATTGGGGCGAATGGCCTCAGCAATGGCTGTGGGGTCATTCGGTGGCACGAAGCTGGTCTCGATCCCGTAGCGTTTCAGCGTATGCTCAAACAGGTTGATATTCGCACCATACATTTGCGAGGAGCTGACGATGTGATCGCCGGCTGAGCAAAGTGCCAGAACGGTCACAAACAGCGCTGACATGCCAGAGGCCGTTGCAATGGCTGCAACCCCGCCATCCAAAGCGGCCAGGCGTTGCTCGAGCACGGCGACGGTGGGATTGGTCAAGCGGGAGTAGATATGCCCGCCAACTTCCATATTGAACAGGGCAGCGGCATGTTCCGTGCTGTCAAAAACATAGCTGGTGGTTTGGTGAATAGGCACGGCCCGGCTGCCAAAGCGCGCATCGGGGCTTTGGCCGGCGTGAAGCGATAGGGTGTCGAACTTATAGTCAGCCATGAGTGTGCTCCTGGGCAAGATTTCAGCGTCGTTGCTATCGCGCAATGGATCATAGCTCAAGCGTCTGCGCCATGGAATTTCATGCGTTACCATCATATATAATTGAAATTTCGAGAATATTGGGAGATGTGACGTAGGGTGAGATTGGGCCTGCACAGGGGGCAGACTGCGTCTTGCACGATTTTGTCTTGCGCTACGGGCGGGAGATGGGTTTTAATACTTCCATTATGACATTGATATTTCATGTATTATTTTTAGTTTTGCTCTTGGTGGCGCTGGCTTTCTTGCTTTATATGCTTCACCGCGGTCGCGTTGAGCGCCGGAAAATGCGCCGCCTTATTGACCGGTTGCGCCTGTCGAACTCCAAGCTCTCTCGCTATGTTGATCTTGATGATCTGACTGCGGCGCAATCGCGCCGGTACTTGGTGGATCGGATCGACCGCCACAAGCGCCGCGAAACCCACGCGCTGCTTTATGTGGATTTGGATGAGTTCAAGACCGTGAATGACACCTATGGCCATGATGTCGGGGATGCGTTGTTGATTAAGGTGACTGATGCCATGGTGGCGGCTTGTCGTCCTGGAGATTTTGTTGCGCGACTTGGTGGGGATGAGTTTTGCGTCTTTCTTAAAGGCTGTGACTTGGAACGCGCTGGGCGCCGGGTGATCCGCACCGCGAGCATTGGCGTGTGCGAATTGCGGCCAGATCAGAGCATGGAAGATGCATTGAATGTTGCCGACGCGGCGCTCTATGAGGCGAAATCGAAGGGTAAAAATCAAATTCTAGTGGCGGATCAAGATGTTGTGCTCCGCATGCGGCAAAAACAGTCACGCCCTTCTGCTGAGGAGGTCGGAGCGGCTTTGGAAAATGGGGAAATCACCTATTTTGTTCAGCCAATTTTTGATTTGGAACAGGATCGAATTGAAGGGGTTGAGGCTTTGATCCGATGGGTCAAGCCGGATGGTGAGATCTTATTGCCAGGCCAATTTTTGGATCTGATGGCGGACAGTTATAAACGCGGCGTCCGGCCACCACTTGAGGAGGCCAATGCGGCTGCAATTGGATTTTCCAAATTGGACCCGCCGATCTACTGCGGATGGAATATTTCGAGCAAGTTTCTGAACAATACTGTACTGCCGGGCGCAGACGCGGAATGGCTCAAAGCCTTGCTCAACGGCCTGCCGCCAGAAATGACAGTTTTTGAAATTGTCGAGAGCACCGTGATTGAAAATCCCGAGGCCACCAAAACGCTCATCAATAGGCTGAGATCCAAGGGCGTGCGGATTGCCTTAGATGATTTTGGCATTGGTATGTCCAACCTGGAGAGATTGCTGGAATATCCGATTGATATTTTGAAAATTGACCGAAGCTTCGTGCAAAGTCTGACAAGAGGGAGCCGTGAGGGGATTATGCGCGGACTTGTTGAGATGTCCAAAACTATGGGCTTTGAAATTATCGCAGAGGGAATCGAGACTCAGAATCAATTGGACCTCGTGCGCGCTGCGGGAATCACCCATGCGCAGGGGTATTTTCTTGGAAAACCAGGGACAGCTGACTATTGGCTCGAAGAAATATTGCGCCGGCGGTCTCAAAAAACGCCATCTGAGTGAAAATATCGATGTGGATATATTCGAGGGTCGGAACTGGCCCTAAATATGTCATTGCCTATGTCCTAATAGAAGGGCAGAAATAAACCCACAGAGATGCTGCGAGAGAAAACCGTGGCATATTCAATCCCTTTAAGGAGCTGCCCCATGAAAATGACCACTGAAGAAGCCTTTGTAAAAACGCTCCAGATGCACGGTATCCGCCACGCTTTCGGGATCATTGGTTCTGCCATGATGCCTATTTCTGATATCTTTCCAAAAGCTGGAATCATGTTTTGGGACTGCGCCCATGAAGGGTCCGCTGGGATGATGGCGGATGGCTACACCCGCGCCACCGGCGAAATGTCCATGATGATCGCACAAAACGGTCCTGGCATTACCAATTTCGTTACTGCGGTCAAAACCGCCTATTGGAACCATACCCCCCTGCTGTTGGTCACACCACAAGCGGCCAATAAAACCATCGGTCAGGGTGGCTTCCAAGAAGTTGAACAAATGAAATTGTTCGAAGATATGGTTGCCTACCAAGAAGAAGTTCGCGACCCGAGCCGGGTGGCAGAAGTTCTGAACCGTGTCATTATGCAGGCGCATCGGGCCTCCGCCCCGGCACAGATCAACATTCCGCGCGATATGTGGACCCAGGTTGTTGATATTGAGTTGCCAAAAATCGTTGCATTCGAGCGCCCACAAGGTGGGGAGAGCGCGGTTGCGGAAGCGGCTGAGTTGATCTCGAATGCGAAATTCCCGGTCATCTTGAATGGCGCCGGCGTTGTTCTGGCCGATGCGTTTGACGATGTTGCCGCTTTGGCAGAGCGTTTGGATGCACCGGTCTGTGTGGGCTACCAGCACAATGATGCATTCCCTGGCTCGCATCCTTTGTTTGCCGGTCCTTTGGGCTATAATGGCTCAAAAGCGGGCATGGAGCTGATCTCACGGGCTGACGTCGTGGTCGCGCTGGGCACACGGCTTAACCCGTTCTCAACACTGCCGGGCTACGGGATTGATTACTGGCCGGTGAATGCGAAAATCATTCAGGTGGATATCAACCCAGATCGGATCGGTTTGACCAAGCCTGTAAGCGTGGGCATCGTTGGGGATGCGAAAAAAGTGGCGCAAGGCTTGCTGGCGCGCCTGTCTGATACGGCCGGCGATGCGGGTCGTGAGGAGCGCAAGAACTTGATCGCGACAACCAAATCAGCTTGGGCGCAAGAGTTGACTTCAATGGATCACGAAGATGATGATCCAGGCACCACTTGGAACCAGCGTGCACGTGCGGACAAGCCAGATTGGATGTCTCCGCGTATGGCTTGGCGTGCTATCCAATCGGCTCTGCCAAAAGAGGCAATTATCTCCTCAGACATTGGCAACAACTGCGCCATCGGCAACGCCTACCCCTCCTTTGATGAAGGCCGAAAGTATCTGGCTCCGGGTCTCTTTGGTCCCTGTGGCTACGGTCTGCCGTCAATCGTTGGCGCGAAAATTGGCCAACCTCACGTTCCTGTGGTTGGTTTTGCAGGTGACGGCGCCTTCGGGATTGCGGTTAATGAGCTGACGGCCATTGGTCGGGACGAATGGCCTGCTGTGACACAGATCGTGTTCCGCAACTACCAATGGGGTGCAGAAAAGCGCAACTCAACCCTCTGGTTCGACGATAACTTTGTTGGCACTGAGTTGGACACCAAAGTCTCCTATGCCGGCATCGCGCAGGCCTGTGGTTTGATTGGTGTGCAAGTGAAAACCATGGAAGAGTTGACCGATGTGTTAAACCAAGCCATCAAAGATCAAATGGAAAACAATAAAACCACTTTGATCGAGGTCTTGTTGAACCAAGAATTGGGTGAGCCTTTCCGCCGGGACGCAATGAAAAAACCTGTTCAAGTTGCAGGCGTGTCTTCGACAGATATGGCGGCTGAATAAGGAGCTTCGGTGTGGCGGCATTTCGCGATATTCTTGCCGCCACCTCTGGCGCAACACCAACCATTGTATTGAGCGAGGGCGCCGACCCTCGCGTTGCAGAAGCCGCGGTTGCGGCTTCTGTTGCTAATTTGGCAAAAATTATTTGCATCGGCGACCCGGCCTTGGTGCAACCGGCGCTTGCTGCGGCGGGCTCAGTGGGCGATATCGCAATCGAAGACCCCGCCACAAGCCCGCGATTGCCCGGCTATATTGCAGATTATGTGCGCAAGCGTGCGGCCAAGGGCATGACGCCCGAAAAAGCCCAGCTTGAATTGTCCCAAGCCAACTTTTTCGCAGCCGCCATGGTCGCGGCCGGGGATGCCGATGGTACGATTGGTGGCGCAGTCTATTCCACACCCGATATCATCCGCGCAGCACTCAAAGTGATTGGCACGGCGGAGGGTACAAAGCTTTTATCGTCTTTTTTCTTTATGCTTTTCGAAGATCGCCCGGATCTGCCCAGCCCGGTGAACGTCTTCACCGATTGCGGTCTGGTGATTGACCCCAGCGCTGAAGAATTGGCCGATATTGCGATTTCCTCTGCGGAATCGATGCGCTGTCTCACCGGGCTGGAGCCCAAAATCGCGATGCTGTCTTTCTCCACGCGCGGCAGTGCCAAACATGCCAATGTCACCAAAGTGAGCCAGGCCACCGCCATGGTGCAGGCGGCGCGACCGGATCTTGTGGTTGATGGTGAGTTGCAATTCGATGCGGCCATGGTGCCATCGGTCGGTGCCGCGAAAGCACCCGGTTCACCCGTTGCCGGGCAGGCAAATATCTTTGTCTTTCCGAATTTGGATGCCGGCAATATCGGCTATAAAATTGCGCAGCGTTTTGGTGGCGCCAAGGCCATTGGCCCGATTTTACAAGGCCTGGCAAGACCAGCGAATGATTTGTCACGCGGCTGTACTGCGGATGATATCATTGACATGATTTGTGTAACGGCAGCTCAGGCCGCCGTTCAAAAAAATACCTGAATTGCAGGCAATAGGGGGTCCTACCCATGGGATTTGAAGAACCAAAACTGAACTTGTCACCCAAGGTGAGTGATGAGATCCGCAAGACCACTTGCTATATGTGCGCTTGCCGTTGTGGGATCAATGTCCACATGAAGGAGGGCAAGGTCGCCTATATCGAGGGCAACCGCGATCACCCGGTGAATAAGGGGGTTCTTTGCGCCAAAGGTTCGGCAGGCATTATGCAGGTCAACGCCCCGTCGCGTCTGCGCGCACCGCTCAAACGGGTTGGGCCGCGAGGCTCTGGGGCTTTTGAAGAAATTTCATGGGATGAGGCGCTGCAGCTGGCGCAGGATTGGCTGGAGCCGGTCCATAAAGAAAACCCCGAAAAACTGGCGTTTTTCACTGGGCGGGATCAATCTCAAAGCTTCACCTCCTTTTGGGCGCAGGGGTTTGGCACGCCAAACTATGCGGCCCATGGCGGCTTTTGTTCGGTGAATATGGCCGCCGGGGGCATATATACCATGGGCGGCGCCTTTTGGGAGTTTGGACAACCCGATTGGGAGCGGACAAAACTATTCATGCTCTTTGGCGTTGCCGAAGATCACGACAGCAACCCGATCAAAATGGGCCTAGGCCGGTTGAAGGAACGCGGCGCGAAGGTGATTGGCGTCAACCCGATCCGCACGGGGTATAATGCGATTTCCGATGAATGGGTGGGTATCACACCGGGCACAGATGGGCTGTTTATCCTATCCATGGTGCATTTGCTGCTCAAAGCTGGCAAAGTGGATTTGAATTACCTTGCTCAGCTGACCAACGCACCTGCACTGGTGGACAGCACCGAGGGGCCGAATAAAGGCATGTTGCTGCGCGGCGCAGATGGCAAGCTGCTGGTTATTGACCGCAAAAGCGGGAAACCTGTGGCCTTTGACACCAAGGGCATCACGCCAGATTTGGCCGCCACCTATGAAGGGCATCGCACGGTGTTCCAACATCTGGCCGAGCGTTATCTGTCTGATGACTATGCGCCTGAAAACGTGGCGGAGCGCTGCGGGATTTCCGCAGATCGGATCCGGGCCATCGCTGCAGATTTGGCCCGCGTTGCCTTTGATGAGGCCTTCGAGCTTGACCAACCCTGGACCGATTTCCGCGGCAATAAGCATGATAAGATGATTGGCCGCC
>Ga0209095_1001087_pt1 | contig 15057 bp, 12 predicted proteins | sample COGITO_mtgs_1104_3_FD_184795 | JGI IMG/M metagenome (GOLD analysis project Ga0209095, IMG submission 184795) | Pelagic marine microbial communities from North Sea - COGITO_mtgs_110404 (SPAdes) (version 2) | ecosystem: Environmental > Aquatic > Marine > Epipelagic ... | reverse complement strand
AATCAACTCAGTAATAAAGAGGTAGAAAGGCAACTTCAGGAAAAGTCTATTCAAGAGCAATTCAATCAAAAACTACTCACCAAAGAAGAGACCATTAAAATGAAGGACGACGAGATTGCGCGTCTCAAGGATTTTAAGCAAAAACTCTCTACTAAAATGGTGGGCGAATCTCTAGAGCAACACTGTGAAGTGGAATTCAACAAACTAAGGGCTACTGGTTTTCAGAATGTATATTTTGAAAAAGACAATGACGCCAGCTCAGGGAGTAAGGGAGATTTTATTTACCGTGAAAACGATCAGAATGGAAATGAAATACTCTCCATCATGTTTGAAATGAAAAATGAAGGAGATGAAACCGCCACTAAAAAGAAAAACGAGGACTTTTTCAAAGAATTAGACAAGGATCGGAATGAAAAGAAATGTGAGTACGCCATACTAGTTTCTATGTTAGAATCAGATAATGAACTCTACAATAACGGCATAGTAGACGTGTCTCATAAATACAAAAAAATGTATGTGGTTCGCCCCCAATTCTTCATTCCCATCATTACTATACTCAGGAATGCAGCATTAAACTCCATGCAATACAAAGAAGAACTCGCCATTATTAGGAATCAAAATATTGACATCACAAATTTTGAAGAAAAGATCAATGATTTCAAAACTGGTTTTGGACGTAACTATGATTTGGCCAGCAGACAATTTAAAACGGCCATAGATGAAATTGACAAAACCATGAACCACCTTCAAAAGACCAAAGAAGCTTTACTCGCTTCGGTAAATAACTTGCGATTAGCCAACAGTAAAACAGAAGACTTAACTATTAAGAAACTCACCCATGGCAACCCAACCATGAAGGCTAAGTTTGATGGATTAAAGTAATAGTATAAAATTACAGCAATGAATTATTGGTTTCAGACTTCTTTAAAGAGTCTCTTTAAAAAGAGCTTCTCTTTTTTCCGTGTAAGTATCGATTACTTTTGTATTGTGAAGATCTACCCCTAACTTATCAATATCTAAAAAAGTTTCTTGAGCAAGCTCGTGGGTTGGAAGCGTTGGTAGATTTTTTTTAGTCCAAAGACTCATTTCAGTGAGTATAGGGTATAAACTTATTCCTTTATCTGTTAAGTAGTAATATTTTATTTTTCTATCTATTTTATCCTTTCTAAACCCTAGTAACTCATACTCTCTTAACTTCTTGATTCTATCTACGAGAACATTAGTAGAAATTTTCTCAGGGGATTTTAAAAATTCAGTATATGTGTTTCTGCCAATAAATACATCTCTTATAATTATTAACGACCAGCGGTCGCCAACCAAGTCTAAGATATTAGATAAGGGACATGTAGATCTGAAAGTTAAATCTTGAAACATAAAATGTATTTTAGAAAATAAATATAAACAAAAACCCTACTAAAAAGCAGGGTTTTTGTTTATATTTAAGATATAGTTTTTTTACCAAGCTGCTCTCCATTGTCTTACAGTATGAATCTTACCATCTTCTCCGAAAATAAACTTTTCTAAAAAAAAGTCTTCCTCTACAGTACCGTCTTTTTTGTACTTGATTTCATTAGAACCAACCTCAACAATGCTTCTAACGCCGTCTAATTCATAGGGTAAAAAGTAAATAGGATCAGAAATTATTGAATCATATTGAGAAAACATTTCTTTCACATCATCAGACGTCATCATCACTGGTTCTTCCGAGTTAAATGGGAAAAACCTCAGTGAATCTCGTGTGTTTGCAAAAACTGCTTCTGCATCCATGGCGGCATAATTAGAAATTAAACTTCTAACCATTTCAACCTGTTCATCAGAACCCATCAGAAACTTGGTTCCAGAACTCACCCATTCACCAGCTTTTTTATCTACTTGCACTTCTTTAACTTGATTTTTACAAGATAGCACTGATATCATTACCATTAATAAAACTATTCCTTTTTTCATTTTAAATATGTTTTAATTTTTAATTTGACTTGAAATATTTACTGAGGGCTACCTAAAAGTTCAATTAATTCCCAAATATCAGTATATCTAAATCCATCTGGGTCATATTTACTCATTTTAGATTTTGATATAAGCGCATCAATTTCTTTACTTGAAACAACGTCCATTGGAGATAAAGATCTTAGGGCACTTGACAAATCTTTGTAGTGATCATATGTAATAACACTTGACTCATCCATACCTTTTGGATGCAGTCTTGCTAAAATTCCCCAACCCGATCTTGCGCCGTCTTTTCCTAAATTCTTTTTAAAATAGGGCATCCATAAATTTAAATTTTCATTCACAAATCCATTAAAATCCTTTGGTTTAGCCAAATTCCAGACCGCATATTTAAATTCTCCCATTGGAAGCTCAGCTATGAGCTTATATGTATTGTTGTAGAGTGTTTTAGATATATGGTTTGTAGAGGCTAGTGCTGGATCAAACCCTAAAATTTGTTCCGCATTACCCCATATTTTCATTTGATCTTCATATTGCTCAAAACTTTCATAAACTTGAACAAAAGCATGGGTTGGTTGTGATTCGTCATCTGTTCTTCCATAAAGTCTGAAAAATGCGGATGCTAACATATTTCCGTTATCAATAGCATTTTTCTTTATTTTAGACCAATGATCCGTTTCCAAAGATTCAAATTCTGCTACATTCTCAGAAGCAACATACCTATATTGTATGTGAACAATATTTTGAGCAAACATTGACGTAGTAAAAACAAGTGCCAATAACATTAATAATTTTTTCATTTTAAGTATCTTTAATTGGTTAATTAAGCTAAATATACTAATAAATATTTAATTGCAATCTCATATTTAAAAACACAATGCATCTATTTGTACTATAATGAAAAAATGCTGTTTATATTCATGATCCCCTTTTAGTTTTGTTTATCTAAGAAGACTTGAGATTATCGAATTATAGGAAAACAATATACCTATGGCATATAAAAAGCATCCTACTTCAGTACTTTTTTAATTATTTTATGAGGTACTTAAAAAACAGTTTAGTACATTGTGTTTAAGGGTTATAAAAATTGAATACATCCATGAAAATTTTAGTTTTTTTAAGTTTTTTGATTTGTTTATTTGGGTGTAATTCAGTGGTGAAGAAACCTCTTTCTGATTTAGACTCAATACAGATTAAAACATCATTTGTAGACCTAAATAATAACAAAGTAGACTTGACAGCATTTAAAGGAAAGAGAATTGTTGTTAATTACTGGGCTACATGGTGTGGCCCGTGCTTAAAAGAGATGCCGGGACTAAAAAGAGCTGAAGAAGTGCTTAAAAAACATAACTATACCTTCATTTTAGTTTCTGACGAAACAATATCTAAAATAGCTACTTTTAAAAAAGTCAAGAATTATGACTTCAACTTTTTGAAATCGATTGAATCAAATGAAACGCTTGGAATATACTCTTTGCCAACATCTTATATTTTTGATGAAAAAGGAAATAAACTTGAAACTATCATTGGAACAATTGCTTGGGATTCTGAAGAAACAATAAATAAGCTAAAAACATTATAAGATGAAAAAAATCTTTGCTCTTTTCACTATTATAACGATCATTTCCTGTTCATCCAAGGAGGTTACTATTGAAGAAATCTCTTTTTTATTTGATAATAACAATGCCCAGCCAAATTTGGTAAGCAATGATGGTGCTTTGTCTTTATCTTGGATTTCCTCTAATGATGAAGATAATACTTCGTTGCATATAAGTCAATTTATTGATGAGAAATGGACTAAACCCCAAACAATCGCTAAGGGTTCAAACTGGTTTGTTAATTGGGCTGACTTTCCTGCTCATGCAATTAATGGAGATTTAATATTAACAAATTACCTTAAGAAATCAGATTCTGGGACTTATACTTATGATATTGTTTTAAGTCTCCACAAATTATCTGGAGAGAAAATAAAGGAAGACTTCATTTTACACAGTGATGGCATTAAAGCAGAGCATGGTTTTGTGAGTATAATTTCAAATGAAAACCAAGGTTTTTATATTACTTGGTTGGACGGAAGAAATACCTTAGAAAAAGAAATGGATGGACACCATAAACCAATGACCATTCGATTTGCTGAAATAACAGCGGTTGGAGATGTTGTAAATGAAACTGAACTAGATTCATCAACCTGCGATTGTTGTCAGACGTCTATAGCAGTCTCAGAAAAAGGCCCTGCTGTTGTTTACAGGGACAGAAGTATGAAAGAGGTCAGAGATATTTATATTACTAGAAGAATAAATGATGTTTGGGAATCACCAAGACCCGTTCATAATGATGGCTGGATAATAAATGGATGCCCAGTAAATGGCCCCAAAGTTGCCGTTAATTCAAATAATTTTGCAGTGAGTTGGTTTACGGTATCAAATGGAAAACCAACCGTCAACCTTTCGTTTTCAAAATCTAATGGCAACTCTTTTGGAAGCCCCCTAAAAATAAACGACCATAATGCTATAGGCAGAGTAGATGTTGCTTTCTTGAACGACCAGGAAGTAATAGTGAGTTATATAGAAGTGGACGATATTGGCACATATCTAAGAATAAAAAAAGTATCAATTGATGGAACTATTTCAGCTCCAATAACAATTTCTAAAATTGACGGAGGAAGAAACACCGGAGTACCTCAATTAGAAATATTCAATAACGAGATTTTTATAGTTTGGACTGTTTTAATAAATGAAAAGAACCAACTAAAGTCTGTTAAATTAAACTCTGAAAACATATAGCACCTATAAACTAAATGTTAAAGACTATGGGGCACTCTTCTTTAGCAGTTGCATAAACTATCTAAGAAGGCTTCAAGTAAATGAGTTAGAGGAAGAAGATATCCTTGTTATTTAAAAAGCCCCCTCCTAAAAGGAGGCTTTTTAATAATTCTATGGACGCAATTACCACTTTCCAATCATTACTCTAGTCTGAGTCCTTACAATTTTTACAATACCTTCAACCTCATCCATAAAAACTTCCCAAGCGGCTTGAGCTGCCTTATTCCCATTATTACTAATACCCGGATTGAAAGCGGTTTTAAAATCATTAACACCTGTTAGACCATAATGAGTTTCTCCTAAAGGACTTCTACCTAACCTAAATTTACCAAGAGTTTTTCTTTGATCTTTTGGCGCAAATTTTTCAAAATATTTTTTCCAAGCAGCTCCAAATTTTGCTTCATTTTCAACATCAAACCAAACTATATTTTGAATTGGGTGGCTACCAGGTTCACCAATTGAAATTAGACTATTACCTCCAGCAGATGAGAAAGCTTCTGTATATTGACTTAGTTTAATTAAAAATAGATCCCAATTTAAATTTTCTCCTTGAGCGTATTGATTGCCCATTGCATCTAATGTTCCAGTAAATGCAATTTGATGACTTGAATTTATATCATTATCTTTAAAATGATTTTCAAATAAGTAAACTGTAACTCCATCAGCTTTTGAATTTGGAGAACTAAAATAATCATTAACAAGCTTAGTTACTATTTCTTCATCTTCAGGATCCACATTAAAACTATAAGTAGTCCAGTAGTATTCTTGAGCAAACATTGATGTAGTAAAAACAAGTGCCAATAACATTAATAATTTTTTCATTTTGAGTTTGTTTTTTAGGTTAAGTTTATATTTAATTTGATGTGAAATGAAGCCCCCCAGAAGGAAGGCTTCAACCACCAACTAACAAAAGAGACTTCTCTCTTTCATATTTTATTAATTTACCAATTGGAGGACTTCATCAGAAAAGCCATCACTAAATTCGGAGAGAACATCCCATACATCTCTTCTAAATGAACCAAGCCCATTTACTTTTTCATATTCAGATTGAAAATTTGCAGGCAATCCATTTCCATCATTAAATCTTGTAAATGACTTGAATGGATAAACTAATGTTATGTTTTCACCATTTTCATTAGCAAAAATACTTTCATATACCCTTCTAGGATTAGGGGCATTGATTTGAGCCAATACTTTTCCAATTTTAGTTACAGCCTCAAGAACTTTCCCATAGCTACCATATTTGTGGTTAATTTTAATGGTGCGATGTAACAAGTATTTAGGACTTCCCCAAGAAGGAGGAGAATAACTTGCTTCCCAATTTAATTTGCCCAATTGTACAGATTCAGAGGAAACATTATTTCTGATGTTTTTTTGCCAATCTAACATATGAACTTCATCTGGCATAGCATCATAATCAGAAAGCTCCATTGGGCCAAGCAGCCAAACATACTGTCCTGAACGACGCCCTATTAACACATTATAGAGAGAAGCAGTTGTTCTTCCTTCACTGTGAAACTTATCATTGTGCTTTTTAACACCTTCAATAAGTTTCATTTCATTTGCTTTTTCAGGAATTAAATAAATACTTTCATATACAACTTCTTGGTTTTGAGCAAACGCTGACGCAGTAAAAACTACAGCCAAAAACATTAGTAATTTTTTCATTTTTGATTTATTTTAATTGGTTAATACTTAAATATAATAAATATATAATTGCAATACAATATTGTTGAAATTTATCCTCGCAAACTGAAAGAACTTTAGGACATTCTTCTTTGACAATTAGCCTTAAATATCTAAGAAGGCTTGAAATAAGTGATACAGGATAATAGGAAACAAAAAAGCCGACTCATAAATGAATCGGCTTTGGCTTCTGCGGTCTGGACGAGACTCGAACTCGCGACCCCCTGCGTGACAGGCAGGTATTCTAACCAACTGAACTACCAGACCTCGCGTTAGCGGTTGCAAATATACACCGCTTATTTAATTGTGCAAACAAAAAATACTAAAAAAAATAAAATATTTTCTCTCTAAGATCAAGGACATAAAAAAAGACCCTAGCATTGGCCAGGGTCTTTTTTTATACAGGTTTCAAAACCAGTGTATTACATAGCTGCGTCAATCGCGTCTGTGTAAACCTGCTTTGGAGACACCCCTACTTGTCTGCTCACAATCTCTCCGTTTTTAAATACTAAAACGGTTGGAATGTTACGCACGCCGTACTTAGCTGCAAATTCTTGGTTGGCGTCTACGTCTACCTTTCCTACGACAGCTTTTCCTTCGTAATCATTACTTACCTCATCAATGATAGGACCTACCATTCTACAAGGACCACACCAAGCTGCCCAAAAATCCACAACTACTGGCTTGTCACTTTTTAAAACTACTTCTTCGAAAGTAGCGTCTGTTATTTCTAATGCCATGATTCTATGTTTTTAATTGTTTACAAATTTACATATTTATTTTACCATTTTTCCCTCTGGCCTATGCCTTTTCTTATCTAACTATAAAGAAGCCTTATAGCTAGTTTAGACTGAAATGTACATCTGCAGCCTCTAGGGCTTCTAAAAGTGCCGTAGTTACCCCTATTTTTTGACTGCGAGAAACAAAATCTAACTTAATACTCTCTTCCATCTCATAAAGGCTAAAATGCAGTGGTAAATCTCCAGGATGGCTTTGAATAAGTTCCTTAATTCCTTTAATCTGCGCTTCCTCTAGGTGGTCTACCCGCAACTTTAAGGTGAGCTTTTTAGTGAAATTCTCAAGTATTTCTTGCAACATATAAAAACCGTTGTATTGCAGGCGAGGCTCTCCTTGTTTACCGGTATCTTTATTGGTCCAACCCTCTTTCACAAGGGCCTTACAGAATATAAATGAGTTGGGAATTAAAAAGTGCCTGAACTTCAAATAGTCCTCACCAAAGATCCTAAACTCATAAGAGTCTGCGTAGTCTTCTACCGTAAAGGCCGCCCAGCCTTTACCGTTTTTAGATACCCTATGTTGCACCTCAGACACCACACCAGCAAAAGCCAGCTCCCTGTTTACATAAGAGGGAAGGTCATTAAAGAAAGACACATTGGCATTGGTGTAAGTGTTTATTTCTGTTTTATAGTCGTCTAAAGGATGTCCAGAAATGTATATCCCCACCACTTCCTTCTCTTGCTTTAACTTCTCCATAGTCCCCCACTCTGGACAAGGAGGCACTTCAGGTTCCGGAATTTGAATATCACTAGACTCCCCAAACAAACTCACTTGGGCAGAGTTTTCATTTTCCTGGTATCTGGCACCGTAACGAATGACTTTTTCAAGAAAAGTACCGGCATCGCCCAGAGGGTGAAAATACTGCGCCCTGTGAACCCCTCCAAAAGAATCGAATCCTCCGGCAAGTGCTAAGTTTTCAAAAGCTTTTTTATTGGCTGCCCTTAAATCTATACGCTTGGCCAAATCAAAAACAGACCTGTAAGGCCCACTTTCTTTTCGCTCCGCCACAATGGTCTCTACCGCCCCGCGACCCACGCCTTTGATTGCGCCCATGCCAAAACGAACGGCTCCTGCATTGTTTACGGCAAATTTGTAAAAGGATTCATTCACATCTGGCCCCAAAACCTGTAAACCCATACGCTTACATTCTTCCATAAAGAAAGTCACTTGCTTAATGTCATTCATATTATTAGAGAGTACCGCCGCCATATATTCTGCTGGGTAGTGGGCTTTAAGGTAAGCTGTCTGATAAGCAATATAGGCATAGCAAGTAGAGTGACTCTTGTTAAAGGCATAAGATGCAAAGGCTTCCCAGTCTTTCCATATTTTCTCGAGTATCTCTTTAGGGTGACCCAGCTTTTCTCCACCCCCTAAAAACTGGGGTTTCAATTTTTCTAGTAGGGCAAATATTTTCTTACCCATGGCTTTTCTCAGTACGTCTGCTTCCCCCTTAGAGAAACCGGCAAGCTTCTGAGACAAGAGCATTACCTGCTCTTGATAGACTGTAATCCCGTAGGTTTCCTTAAGGTATTCTTCCATTTCAGGAAGGTCATAGGTAATTTGTTCGTCGCCGTGTTTACGACCAATAAAACTAGGAATATACTCCATTGGTCCTGGTCTGTAGAGCGCGTTCATGGCAATAAGGTCGTCAAAAACAGTAGGCTTTAAATCCTTGAGGTGCTTTTGCATGCCCACAGATTCGTATTGGAATACCCCAACGGTGTCTCCGCGCTGGAAGAGCTCGTAGGTCTTGGTGTCGTCCAAAGGAAAATCATCCGGCACCAATTGAATGTCGTGCTTGGCCTTGACAATTTTAACCGTATCCTTAATTAAGGTCAGGGTCTTCAGACCCAAAAAGTCCATTTTTAACAATCCAGCGTCTTCTACCACGGAGTTGTCGAACTGGGTCACATACAAATCAGAATCTTTGGCCGTAGCCACTGGCACATAATTGGTAATATCTCCAGGGGTAATAATTACCCCACAGGCATGAATACCTGTATTCCTAAGTGATCCCTCTAATATACGTGCCATATTCAAGGTCTGAGCTTCCAGGTCTGGACCGTCTGCAATATTGAGTAGCTCGTTGACCTTATCTAAGTCTTCTGCCCTAAAGTTTTTCTTGAGTTCCGCCTCAGTATAGCTAAAAATCTTAGCGAGTTTAGACATATTGGGCAGTAATTTAGCAATCCTGTCTGCCTCGTTGAGGGGTAAATCCAATACCCTGGCCGTATCTCTAATAGAAGACTTGGCCGCCATGGTACCATAGGTAATGATCTGAGCCACCTGGTTAGAACCGTATTTTTTAATTACATAATCCATGACACGACCGCGACCCTCGTCGTCAAAATCAATATCAATATCTGGCATAGAAACCCTGTCTGGATTTAAGAAACGCTCAAAAAGCAAATCGTACTTCAAAGGATCTATATTGGTAATCCACAAGCAGTAGGCCACTACAGATCCAGCCGCAGAACCCCTTCCAGGACCAACAGAAACGTCCATATTACGCGCTTCTCTAATAAAATCTTCCACAATCAGGAAGTAACCCGGGTACCCAGAATTTCTAATGGTGTCCAATTCAAAATCCAAACGCTCTTCAATTTCAGGCGTAATTTCAGTGTACCGCTTTAGTGCGCCTTTATAGGCAATGTCTCTGAGGTAAGCATTTTCTCCTCGTTTGCCACCGTCTTCTAAATCTTCTGCCACCTTAAACTCCGCTGGAATCTCAAAAGCAGGCAGCAGTACTTCTCTCGCTAGTTCAAAAGCTTCAATTTGGCTGGAAATCTTATGGGTATTTTCAATGGCCTCTGGTATATCCGAGAACAGCGACTTCATTTCCGCTGCAGTCTTGAAAAAATACTCTTGGTTGGGCAATCCATACCTGTACCCCCTACCCCTTCCAATAGGCGTGGCTTGTTTTTCTCCATCTTTTACACAGAGTAAAATATCGTGGGCCTCTGCGTCTTTCTGGTCTGCATAATAGGTGTTGTTTGTAGCCACTAAAGAGACCCCATGCTTCTGAGCCATAGGCACCAACACCTGATTAACCCGGTCCTCATCTTCCTGACTGTGGCGCATTAACTCCACATAAAAGTCTGCTCCAAAGGTCTCTTTCCACCAAATTAGGGCTTCTTCTGCTTGCTGCTCTCCCGTATTTAGGATTTTAGCTGCCACCTCGCCATACATATTTCCAGAGAGTACAATTAAGTCTTCTTTATACTGTTCAACAAGCGCCTTGTCTATTCTAGGCACATAATAAAATCCTTTGGTATAGGCAATAGAAGACAGTTTGGCCAAATTGTGATAGCCGTTTTTGTTCTTTGCCAAAAACACCATCTGATACCCGTAATCTTTTACATGCTTATTTGTATGGTCCTCACAAACAAAAAATTCACAACCAACAATGGGGGTCATGATGCTCCCCTCTTTAGGAGTTCCCGCTTCTTCTGCTTCCTTGTGGGCCTGTTTTATTCTGGCGTTATGCCCTTTAACCTCTTTTACAAAGTGAAAAGCCCCCATTAAATTGGCATGGTCCGTTAGGGCCACCGCCGGCATATGGTATTTAGCTGCCTGAGCCACCAAATCCTTTACACTCATGGTAGACTGCAAGACCGAAAACTGGGAATGGTTGTGCAGGTGCACAAAAGCAGCGTCTTCTAACTGGGCTAAATTTTCTTTAAGGTCTTGTTTGGTAGGCGCCGATATTTCTGGTTGGGCGTGCGCTTGCAGCGCCGCCGATGCCTCTTTTAAATTCACATGCTTTAATCCAACACCCACCATAGGCTCGGGATTCGCAGCCACATATTGATTGTAATAGTCTGCCGGAGCGCCCAGTTTGTCTAAGGGGTAATGTTTTAAACGAAGTAATTCTAAAAAGCAACGGCTGGTAGCCTCTACGTCTGCCGAAGCATTGTGCGCCTCTCCAAAGGGTTCTCCAAATAAATACTGATGCAATTCTGTGAGTGTAGGCAATTTAAACTTGCCTCCTCTTCCCCCAGGGATTTCACACATACTAGCAGTCTGCTCTGTACAAGTATCTAAGACAGGTTTTTGAGTGAGTAGGTTTTCTACTCCAGCCCTGTGAAATTCCGCTCCCATAATATTGAGGTCAAAACCTACGTTCTGCCCCACCACAAAATGACACTTCTCTAAAGCTTTGGTAAAACGCTCCAAAACCTCCAACAGTGGCAATCCCTGATCTTGAGCGAGCGCAGTAGAAATCCCATGTATTTGCTCCGCCTCAAAAGGAACGTCAAAACCATCTGGTACCACCAAATAATCTTGGTGCTCCAAGAGGTTTCCCATAGCGTCATGCAATTGCCAGGCAATCTGTATACAGCGAGGCCAATTGTCGGTGTCCGTTACTGGGGCATTCCATCTCTTAGGTAAGCCGGTGGTTTCAGTGTCAAAAATTAAATACATCTAGGTGTTTTTCTTAGGGTCCTTGTCTCTGTGGGAAGGGTAAAATTAACCAAAAGCAAGCGTATAGAAAAAGAGGGTTTTAAGAAGTTATTAACCCTTTTAATATAAGTCAATTGACAACCAACCTAAATGGGCTGCTTCAAAAGGCCTCTAACTGCTTAATTTTTTTTTATAAGCCCTTGTGAATCACAAAAAAAGGCTATATTTGCACCCTCTTAATGGAGAAAACTAAAAAGAATTAATAACCAAGGGTCGGGCACCCTACAAATTAATGTGATATGCCAGTAAAAATTAGATTACAAAGACACGGTAAAAAAGGAAAACCATTTTATTGGATCGTTGCAGCAGATGCAAGATCAAAAAGAGATGGTAAATTTTTAGAAAAATTAGGTATCTACAACCCTAACACGAACCCTGCAACAATTGACTTAGATGTAGACGGTGCGGTTAAATGGTTAGGAAATGGAGCACAGCCTTCAGATACTGCTAAGCGTTTATTGTCTTACAAAGGCGCATTATTAAAGCACCACCTTTTAGGAGGTCTTAGAAAAGGCGCTTTAACAGAAGAGCAAGTAGCAGAAAAATTCAACGCATGGGTGTCTGAAAAAGAAGCAGCTGTTGCCGCTAAAGTTTCTGGTCTAACTAAAGAGCAAGAAGCAGAAAAAGCCAAAGCGCTTGAGGCTGAGAAAGCCGTAAATGAAAAGCGTGTTTCTGACGCACAAGCATTAGAAGCAGAAGCTGCTGCTGAGGTTGCTGCTGCGGAAGCTGCAGAAATTGCCGCTACTGAAGCTGCTACCGATGAGGCTGCTGCTGAAGAGGCTCCAGCTACGGAAGAAGTAGTTGCAGAAGAAGCTCCTGCTGCTGAAGAAGCGGGTGAAGAAACTAAAGAAGCATAATTTAAAACAGGGATGCGTAAGGAAGATTGTTTCTACTTAGGCAGAATTGTTTCAAAATACAGTTTTAAAGGGGAGGTACTCATTAAGCTAGACGCAGATGAGCCCGAACTATACGACAATATGGAATCAGTGTTTGTCTCTCTTAGAGACAGCCTGGTTCCATTTTTTATTGAAAAATGTTCCCTGCACAAATCCAGCCTACTCCGGGTGCGCTTTGAAGAAGTAGAAGATGAAGCCGCTGCAGATAAAATCATGGGCGCAGAACTCTTTCTGCCGCTGAGCCTCCTTCCAAAACTCAGTGGAAATAAATTTTATTACCACGAAATTATTGGCTTTACACTCTTAGATAAAATCCATGGCAATATTGGTGAAATCACTGCTGTAAATGACAGCGTTAGCCAAGCCTTATTCATTGCCAAAAAAGGAGATAAAGAATTGCTTATTCCCATTACAGATCAGATTATTACCAAGGTAGATCGCGAAAACAAGACCATTGAGGTGAGCACTCCAGAGGGCCTTGTCGCTTTGTATTTGGGTGAGGATTAATGCTGTTGGTCTAAAATCTAAAAACACATCTCAAATTATTGTGTAGCTTTAAGTGATAAAATGTTCACTTATGAAAACCTACTTTTCTCTACTAGGGCTCATGGCTATTGTACTGTGCAGCTGCAAAGAAAGCCCCGTTAAAACAGCCAAAAACAACAGACTTAAAAACCCCAATATTGTTCTGATCCTCACGGACGACCAAGGTTATGCAGACCTGGGCGTATTTGGTGCCACAGATTTTGACACCCCCCATCTGGACCAAATGGCAAAAGAAGGGGCACTACTCACCCAATATTACGCCCCTCAAGCGGTATGCTCCGCCTCCAGGGCTGGAATACTCACCGGCTGTTACCCCAACAGGATTGGCATTCACAATGCCTTTATGCCAGACGCAAAAAAAGGGCTCAACCCCTCTGAACTCACTATGGCAGAAATGCTTCAGGAACAAGGATATGCCACCGCCATTTACGGTAAATGGCATTTGGGAGACGCTCCTGAATTCTTACCCAACCAACACGGTTTTGACGATTATTTTGGCATTCCCTATTCCAATGATATGTGGCCTTTACACCCTCAACAAGGGCCTGTTTTTAACTTTAAAGCACTTCCCTTATTGGAGAATGGACAAGTTTTAGACACTCTTACAGACCAATCCCAGCTCACTACCCAACTCACCCAAAGAGCGGTGTCTTTTATCGCAGACAAAAAAGACCAGCCTTTCTTTTTATATGTAGCCCACCCCCAGCCACATGTGCCCCTCTATGTGTCTGAAAAATTTAAAGGAAAGTCTGCTCATGGATTGTATGGAGATGTTATCATGGAATTGGATTGGTCAGTAGGAGAAATTCTAAAAGCCCTCAAAGACAATGGACTCGAAGAAGACACTTTGGTGATTTTCACTTCAGACAATGGTCCTTGGCTGGCCTACGGCAATCACGCAGGAAGCGCTGCACCACTTAGAGAAGGAAAAGGTACTGCATGGGAAGGTGGGCAAAGAGAACCTTTTATTGTAAAATACCCTAGATTAATTCCACCAGAGACCGTCGTAGAAGTGCCTGTAATGGGTATAGACATGCTTCCAACGGTGGCTGCCCTTACGGGAGGCAAATTGCCTAAGCACCCTATTGACGGTAAAAATGTCTTAGATGTGCTCAGCGGTAACAGCCAAGAAAGCCCTCAAGAAGCCTACTTCTTTTACTACAGGGTCAATGAACTTTTTGGCGTTCGCTACGGTGATTGGAAAATGTACTTCCCCCACCGCTACAGAACCATGGCAGGACAGCCTCAGGGTGAAGACGGACTTCCCGGACAATACGCCTTTATAGATATGGAAGAAATTGAATTGTACCACCTGCCTACCGATGAGGGAGAACGCACCAATGTGGCACAATTTCATCCGGAAGTAGTCACTAAAATACAGTCATTGGCTCATGATATGCGCCTAAAATTAGGCGATGCCCTCTTGGACCAAACTGGCAGTGAAACCAGAACCGCAGGCAGCCTTAAATAAGCACAAATCCTAAGAAAGCAGCTCAAAAACGAAGAAAATACTAGCTCAATTAAGTTTGCTCTCGCCCATAAAAAAAACTGCCAAATAGCGTACTTTTGCGCCATGTCTAAGCCATTTGTTTTTAAAGAGTTCCGTGTAGATCAAGACCAATGTGCCATGAAAATTGGTACCGATGGGGTCTTGCTAGGGTCCTGGGCGCCTATTTCTCATGACCCTAACAGCATTTTAGACATAGGTGCTGGAACTGGGGTGGTAGCGCTTATGATGGCCCAAAGAAGCTCGGCAGAAACCATAGACGGGGTAGAGCTCATTCCAGAGGCCTATGAGCAATGCGTGGCCAATTTTGAAAATGCACCTTGGGCAGACCGACTCTTTTGCTATCACGCACACTTAGAAGAACTTTTAGAGGAGGCAGACGAGCTGTCTT
>Ga0209095_1001039_pt1 | contig 15461 bp, 14 predicted proteins | sample COGITO_mtgs_1104_3_FD_184795 | JGI IMG/M metagenome (GOLD analysis project Ga0209095, IMG submission 184795) | Pelagic marine microbial communities from North Sea - COGITO_mtgs_110404 (SPAdes) (version 2) | ecosystem: Environmental > Aquatic > Marine > Epipelagic ... | reverse complement strand
TGCACCGCCTTCTACCGTTACGGTTTTCATAGCATTAGAGGAAGTATTTCCTTTTACAGTAGGCTCGGAGTAGGTTACTTTTAAATTCACCGTACGCGGAAGTTCTACCGCCATGGCTCTGTTTTCGCTAGCGTGAAAGAGCACATAGCACATCATGCCGTCTACCAAAAAATCTGGCGCATTGATGAGTTCTTTAGCAAAAGTGAGTTGCTCGTAGTTTTCGGTGTTCATGAAGTGGTAATCGGAGCCGTCATTGTATAGGAATTGGTATTGACGGTTTTCTATATCAATGGTTTCAATCTTAGCACCGGCTGGGAACGTGTTATCTAGAACGCGTCCAGTTTCAAGATTTTTGATTTTTGTACGCACGAATGCGGCACCCTTACCAGGTTTAACGTGAAGGAATTCTATGATTTGATACGGCTGGCCGTTAAAGTTGATGCACATGCCGTTTTTAATATCTGAAGTACTTGCCATGATAAATTTATTTTGGTCAAATATAGCGCAAATTGGTGGCGCGAGGATTTAGTAATGTTTCTCTAAAAGGAGCTCGTTCGTGCAAAAGTCATATTCGTCCTCCTGGTAGTTGCTTCCGACGATAATGGTCTTCGAAAGAGCGAAGGCATGGATCAATTCTTTATAGAATTGGACCCCATCTGAATCCAAATTACTGAGCGGTTCATCGAGCAATACTATGGGTCTGTCATTAGCGATGGCCATTAGCAACCTTACCCGTTGTAGCATTCCTGAACTGAATGTGGAGAGTCGTTTATCTTTATGTGCGGTCAAACCGGCTTTTTGTAGCCAATCGTTCTGGTCATAGTCTTTAGGGAAGGGACAGAATCGCGCATGAAATTCGAGTGTTTCCATGAGGCCAAACATGGGATTAAGCGCTACATAAGGTGCTGCGATACCCACGCACAGACCAATAGATTTTGCTTCGATGACGGTATTATTAATGAGTGTTTCCATGAGGCTAAACATGGGATTAAGCGCCACATAAGGTGCTGCGATACCCACGCACAGACCAATAGATTTTGCTTCGATGACCGTATTATTAATTGAAAAGGTAGGTGCGCCCTCTGTAGACTCAAGCGCGCCACTAAGTATTTTAATGAGCGTGGATTTGCCGGATCCGTTTGAACCTAGGATAACGGTTTTTGAACCGGTTTCAAAGGTGTGTGAAACACTTTGTAAAATGTGCTGCTTGCCAAATTTCTTTTGTAATCCTTCTAGTACGATCATAGCGCTGGGATTACTTTCTGATCAGCCCGCGATTGCTGTTTTCAATAAAGCGCAAAATCACAGCGGCTAAAGGCTGATTTCCATGCGTTTCTTGGATTCGATTCACGGCTTGCGATACATTCATTCCGCTTTGGTACATGATGCGGTAAAGCGATTGAATTTCATTAATATCTTCTTGTGAGAAGTCACGCCTTTTCAATCCAACACTGTTTACACCGGCATAAGCCAGGGGTTCACCTGCAGCGGTTATAAATGGCGGTACATCTTTGCGAACCATTGCGCCACCGCCAATCATCACATGCGCACCGATTTTTACAAATTGGTGGACAGCAGAAAGTCCAGAGACAATACCATAATCACCAATCTCCACATGACCTGCCAGTGCAACGCTATTCACAAGAATGACATGGTTACCTATGATGCAATCGTGCGCGATGTGCACATAAGCCATGATAAGGCAGTCCTGACCGACCACTGTTTTGCCATAGGCTTTGGTTCCGCGATTGATGGTTACACATTCGCGTATCGTGGAACGGTCGCCTATCTCAACAGTGGTGTTTTCACCTTGAAACTTTAGGTCTTGTGGAATTGCAGAAAGAACCGCGCCGGGAAAAACACGACAATAAGCCCCAATTCTTGCACCGTCCATTACGGTTACGTTTGGCCCAATCCAGGTGCCTTCGCCTATTTCAACATCCGCCGAAATGGTGGTAAAAGGACCAATCTCAACGTTTTCGCCAATACGAGCGTCTGGATGTATGGAGGCAAGGGGACTGATCATTTATTTTGTGATCTGAGCCATTAATTCTGCTTCACTAACAAGCGTGTTTCCAACGAAAGCGCGTCCACGCATGTGCACAATACCTCTGCGGATAGGAGTGATGAGTGAAAGATCGAAAATGAGGGTATCACCAGGAACTACCTTCGCTTTGAATTTAACATTGTCCAATTTCATGAAGAACGTTAAATAATTCTCTGGATCTGGAACTGAGCTTAATGCCAAAATTCCACCGCACTGCGCCATAGCTTCTATTTGAAGCACCCCGGGCATAACTGGAGCACCAGGGAAATGCCCAACGAAGAAAGGTTCGTTCATAGTGACGGCTTTGACGCCGACCACGCGATCTTCCGTGAGTTCTATAATCTTATCGACCAACAAAAACGGCGAACGATGCGGGATCAACCCCATAATATCCTCAACGGTTTTTACTGGAGGAACGTTAGGATCGTATTTAGGCGCTTTTGGGCGACTTTCCTCTTTGCGAATTTTCGCTGCTAAGGCTGATGTGAATTCAGCATTCACTCCATGGCCTGGCTTTGTAGCAATAATACGCGCCTTCAAGGGACGCCCTAAAAGTGCTAAATCACCAACCACGTCTAGAAGCTTGTGACGCGCTGCCTCGTTTGAAAAGCGCAAGTCTATATTGTTCAATGTACCGCGTTGAGTTACTTGAACATCATCGCGATTGAAGGCTGCTTTTAATTTATCAAGCGTTGCTGGAGCAATCTCTTGGTCGACATAAACGATGGCATTATTTAAATCACCGCCCTTAATCAAACCTGCATCCAGTAAAGGTTCAAGTTCGCGCAGAAAGGAAAAAGTACGGGCGCTTGCAATATCATCTCTGAAGTTGACCATCTTATCTAGATGCGCATGTTGCGGACCTAAAACGCTGCTTCCGTAATCGATCAATGCACTCACTTCAAACTCATCGCTTGGTAAAGCCATGATTTCTGAACCGTCATCGTCCTTAAATGTGAAGCTCTCTTCGAGTACATAGAAGTTCTTTTCGACGTGTTGCTCTTCAATACCAGCTTCGAGGATGAGATCAACGAGAGGTGCTGCTGAACCGTCTAAAATAGGTACTTCGCTGCCATTAAGTTCTATACGAAGGTTATCAATACCTAGGGCGTACAAACTTGCCATCAAGTGTTCTACAGTACCCACCGTAGCGTCTCCATTCTGAAGAATGGTTTGACGATCCGTTCGTTTTACGTACTTCACTAGGGCAGGAACTTCTGCGTTTTCAAGGTCGGTACGCACAAAGACGATCCCTGTATTTTCGCCGCTAGGAACCAGTTGTACTTTTACCGCTTCACCGGTATGAAGCGCGTTTCCTTCAAAGGATATTGCTTTAGAAAGTGTCTTCTGCATCATAGTTTATTTGCCTTGTCGTTTAAAGGCAGCAAAGGATTTCAGGAAATGCCTGTGCTCCAGCGCAGGCGAGCCAAAGATAGTCTTATTCGATGGAACATCATTCATAACGCCACTCTGGGCGTAAATCTTGACATTATCACCTAGGGTGAGGTGGCCAATAATGCCTACTTGTCCCCCGATCATACAGTGATTCCCTATTCTAGTTGAACCTGCCACACCGCTTTGGGCGGCTATTACATTATGTTTTCCAATGACTACATTGTGTGCAATCATACAGAGGTTATCAATCTTGGTCCCCTCGCCAATACGCGTAGACCCAAGGGCAGCGCGATCAACGGTGGTATTGGCACCGATGCTCACATGATCTTCGATGATCACATTGCCCAATTGCGGAAGACGGTGATATTTACCTTCTGCATCAGGAGCGAAGCCAAAGCCCTCTGAACCAATAACTGCACCGGCTTCAATGTTCACGTGTGCACCAATTTTACTGCCCTTCAGAATTTTTGCACCCACTCCAATGTAGGTATGCGGACCAATTTCTACATCTCCTTCAATAATTGCCGCAGTTGCAATAATAGCCGTTGGGTCGACTTTCGCTGTAGCATCAATGATTGCCGTAGTATTTTGACCTGTGCGCGGATTGTATTGTGCCTCCAGGTATCGTAAATGCATAGCAAATCGCAGATACGGGTCATCGCACGGAATCAAAACCGCATTACTTTCTATGGCGGTACCAATTTCTACATCTCCTTCAATAATTGCCGCAGTTGCAATAATAGCCGTTGGGTCGACTTTCGCTGTAGCATCAATGATTGCCGTAGTATTTTGACCTGTGCGCGGGTTGTATTGTGCCTCCAGGTATCGTAAATGCATAGCAAATCGCAGATACGGGTCATCGCACGGAATCAAAACCGCATTACTTTCTATGGCGGTACCGGCTTTCACAAAAATCACGCTTGCCAACGTCTTCTCAGCCTGAGCAGCATATTTCATATTACTCAAGAAGCATAAATCACCAGGTTGGGCATCATTTAACGTAGCGACACCTGTGATTTCGACAGCGGCATGTACTTCCGGACAAGAAAGTTCAAGCCGACTGCAAAGAGCATCTAAAGTGATTGCCTTATGCTTCATAATAAATCTTTGAGTTCACGTGGGAAGCAAATAAAGTGCCGTTCTACCGGTTCACTCAAAGCTTTTATAGTCATTTGATCTGCTGCTTGACTGATATCGCTAATATGACCGTCTTTGTACAGCAGGTTGATGTGTCCTTTTTTATTGTTGTAGGCGTGGTTTTTGACTTTTGCCTCGATGTACATGTAGTGCTCTTCGCCGTGCGAGAAGTTGTACTGCGTTTTAATTGCTTCGCCAATGCGAGCAGATTAATTGCTTCGCCAATGCGAGCAGACACTTCCGGCGCGAAAGGCGCTGCCTGTAATCTTATTTTTAGAAGATTTCTGTCGGTAATTCGTCTACTGAGCTCGCTTAAAATGATATCCGAATGGTTGGTCCAATCTTTTATGGCGCTCATCACATCGTAATCATCAAGAAGGACAAATTTCTCAAGAACCGCAGGATTCTCCTCAAACTCGTTCCAAGAATAGTCGGCATTCAGGAAATGCCTTAGTGCGATGGTTCCCGGTAATTCGATGCCCTCATTGGCGAGGTATTTTGCGCGTTTCAAAATGTTTACGAGCATGAATTCTGCACTCAGAACCGTTTTGTGCATGTAAACCTGCCAGTACATGAGTCGGCGTGCGACCAAGAACTTTTCAACGCTGTAAATGCCTTTGGCGTCGACCACTAATTGGTCGTCTTTGACATTGAGCATTGTTAACAATCGCTCACTGTTGACGCTGCCTTCAGTAACCCCGCTGTAAAAAGAATCGCGACGTAAATAATCCAGCCTGTCCATATCCAATTGCGAGGAAATGAGTTGGTGCAGAAAGGATTTCGAGTAATTATTAGTGAAAATATCAATGGCTAAAGTGAGTGCCCCTTGATGAGTGAGGTTAAGCTCTTCCATGATTTTCAAGCTTAACGCTTCGTGGCTCACTCCGGGAATTAAGGTGTGTTCAAGGGCATGAGAGAAGGGTCCGTGGCCTACATCGTGCAGCAGTATAGCGATTTTAACACCTTGTTCCTCTTCGGCAGTGATTTCGTGTCCTTTTTGGCGTAGGGTATAAATGGCGCGGCCCATAAGGTGCATAGCGCCGATAGCATGGTGAAAACGGGTATGATAAGCACCAGGGTAAACAAGGTAGGTCAAGCCCAATTGCGAAATACGACGCAAACGCTGGAAGTAGGGGTGGTTGATCAGCTCGTAAATGAGCGGATCTTTTATGGTAATAAACCCATAGATCGGGTCGTTAATGATTTTGTTCTTATTGTTCAAAATGCTCGGTTTTGCCGGTGTGGTAAAAATAGCACAGGTTGGGGGAGATTTGGGGCAGGAATCGCATTACTTTTAACAAGACTAAAACGCTGAATGATGCCAAATATTTTATGGGTTGATGATGAAATAGACATGCTGAAAGGACATTTGTTGTTCTTGGAGGGCAAAGGCTACGCTATCACGACGTGTAACAACGGCGCGGATGCGCTGGATTTGGTTCAGGAAACGGCATTTGATGCTGTTTTTCTAGATGAAAATATGCCCGGATTATCGGGATTAGAGACCTTAGAAAAAATCAAGGATTTAGTGCCAGAATTGCCCGTGGTAATGATCACAAAGAGTGAAGAAGAGCAGATCATGGAAATGGCCATAGGGTCAAAAATCGCAGATTACCTCATCAAGCCAGTTAACCCCAATCAGGTGTTGCTGAGTTTGAAGAAAATATTAGACGGTAGACAATTGGTTTCTCAAGCGGCTACACGCGGCTACCAGCAGGAATTTGGACGACTAACCATGGACATGCAACAGTTGCGTACTTGGGAGGAATGGGCCACTTTTTACAAGAAACTATTGCAATGGGAGCTCAAGCTCGATGAAAGTCCTGAAGAGGGTTTGAAAGGCGTATTGGCTTCTCAGAAAAAGGAGGCCAATGAGCTTTTTGCGCGCTTTATTGCCAACAATTACCAACAGTGGTTTTCTGGCAGTGAACGCCCAATGCTTTCACACGAATTAGTCGGAAAAGTAGTTGCACCGCAATTGCGCCAGGGCGAGAAGGTTTTTTTCTTAGTAATGGACAATCTTCGCTACGACCAATGGCTTGCCATTAAGCCTGTACTTTCGCCATATTTTCATCACAAGGAGGAGGGTTTGTACAACAGTATTTTGCCCTCTGCAACGCAATATGCAAGAAATGCGCTTTTTGCAGGTATGATGCCTGCAGACATTAAGGCGTCTCAGCCGCAGTATTGGGTGGAAGACCACGAGGAGGGTTCTAAGAACCAATTTGAAGGTGAGTTGCTGGATGCCCAATTGGTAAAATTGGGATTAGGCGATAAAAAATCGGTCTACCAAAAAGTGACCAATCTTCGCGGTGCAAATAAATTATACGACACCATTCATCAGCATAAGAATTCGGATGTGCTTACCGTGGTTTACAACTTTGTGGATGCACTGAGTCATGCGAAAACGGATACTGAAGTGGTGCGGGAATTGGCGAGTGACGACAGCGCCTACCGTCGTTTGGTGAAAACCTGGCTTGAGGGATCGCCGTTACTTAAAATGCTACAATGGGCCAGTCAGCAAGGCTTCACCGTTGTGTTAACCACGGATCACGGGACCGTAAATGTGCACCGTCCGTCGAAAGTAGTGGGAACGAAACATTTAACTACAAACCTGCGGTACAAATCTGGAAATGGCATGAGCTACCAGTCCAAGCATAGTTTTGTAGTGAAGGATCCTAATAAAATTGGTCTTCCTAAACAGCACATTGCCGACGAATGCATCTTTGCTTTAAGCGACCTCTTTTATGTCTATCCCAACCGCTACAATCATTTTGTGCAATACTACCGCAATACGTATCAGCACGGTGGGGTATCTTTGGAGGAATTGATTATTCCTTATGCAGTCCTTACCGCTAAATAACGGCTACCGCTTTGAACAGGTTGAATTAAAAGACCTTCCTGAATTGGCCCAATTTATTTTGGCCCACCGGGAAACGCCCATTACACTTCTAGAGGCGTCAATGGGGAGCGGTAAAACGACCTTATGTAACGCCATTTTGCAGGCTTGGGGGAGTGAGGACGCAGGATCTTCGCCCACGTTCGCGTTGATCGAAGAGTACCATGGTGCAAACGGGAAATGCTATCATTTAGACGCCTATCGTATTGAAGATGAAGACGAAGCCTATGACATGGGTTTGGAAGAATATTTAGAAGAAGGTTGCCCCATGTGGATCGAATGGGGCGGAAATGTACGATCTTTATTACCGTACGAATTGGGTGTCGTGTACATCCATGCGGAAAGTGAAGCGTACAGAACGGTTGAGTTTTACCCCCGACTTACTGTGAACGAAATACAATGGAACCATGAGTGAGTACATCAGTTGGTCAGAGACGGCTTTGGAAACCCAGGAAGAACGGTTGGCGGTAGATGCTAAAAGTGCACAATTGCAAATAGGATTACCCAAGGAGCACGCCATGAATGAGCACCGGTTGTTGCTCACACCTGAAAGTGTGCAAATTTTAGTAGCGCAGGGCCATGAGATTGTCGTTGAGTCAGGAGCGGGAACCCTTGCAGGTTTTCCAGACGCGCTTTATGCAAATGCAGGCGCCACGATAGCGCTTGGGCCTGAAGAGGTCTTTCAATGCGCCATTATTGCGAAGGTTGCACCACCGACAGTTAATGAAATTTCGATGATGAGAGGTGGGCAAACCTTGATCAGTGCACTGCAGCTTCGCACGCGCAACAGAGACTATTTCAAGTCGCTGGCAGATAAAAAAATAACCGCTTTGGCACTGGAAGAAGTGCGCAATTCGGAAGATCAAAGTGCGCTTCGAATGGCCATGAGTGAAATCGCGGGTCAAATGGCCGCGCGCGTAGGCGCCAGCCTACTCGCGGACGGCGCCCACGGCTCTCGTAAAGGAAAATTAATGGGTCCTATACCCGGTGTTGCACCCGCCAGAGTAGTGGTGTTGGGCGCCGGCGTCGCCGGCCTATCGGCCGTGCGCGCGGCCCACGGCATGGGTTCCCAGGTAGTTTTAATGGACAGCAACATCAATCGCTTGCGTGCAGCACAAGAGCTCAATCCAGCGCTGATTACTGAGGTTATTCAGGATTTGGTGGTGGCGAAAAGATTAAAAAAAGCGGATCTAGTGATCGGGGCATTACATCCGGTCAATGGGCGAACGCCAGTAGTGGTTTCTGAAGATGCTATCACGGCAATGGAGCCAAACAGTGTAATTATCGACATTAGTATAGACAGTGGCGGTTGCTTTGAGACTTCGGAATTGACTTCGCACGAAGCGCCCACTTATGAAAAGCACGGGGTAATTCATTACTGCATCCCTAATATGGCTAGTGCGGTCGGTCATACAGCCACCATAGCCTTGAGTAATTTTGTGGCACCTATGTTGTCGACGCTATCAGAACTGGGCGGTGTAGAAGATTGCTTGCATTACGATCTTAATATGCGTGCGGGGTTGTATTTGTACAAAGGCTTGTTGACAAAACGCCATCTTGGAGAGCATTTTGATTTGCCTTTCTCAAACGATGCCCTGTTATTTGGCAACCTCTAATTGACTTAAAACTCCCGACCCCCAGCATGGCATTTCTCAAGCGATTACTTTTTTACATTTTAGGAATAGGATTGGGTACGTTGATCGTTTTGGCCTTTTTTGGTGAGCGCGATTTCGATTATGCCTACGGTCCCAATGCTCGTGTTCGCAAAACATTCAGGACTAAATCGGTAGATTCAACACAGATGAACTGGCCAGATTTGAACCTCGCAAAAGACAGCGCATACTTTCATGCGGTTGTAGAGGGACGCGTCAATTTTGGAGAAAGCGAGCCGCGTAAAGAGCCCTGCGGCAGCTACACCTTGTACTTTTCTTGGGAAGACAATCCCTATAAAATGGTTCTAGAAAATTGCCCCGATACGGTACATATCACAGCACTCATTCGAGTGGAGGACTAAGCGTTTTTTCGGCGGTCCAATTCTTTCGTAAGCAATCCCAACTCACGACCCGTCTGCCCTTCCACAGCGGTATTCTCTTCAGCGCGTCTGAACAAATACGGAAGCACATCTTTCACTGGTCCAAAGGGCAAATACTTTGCTACATTCAGTCCGGAATTAGCCGCATTGAATGAAATATGATCGCTCATGCCAAAAAGCTGCGCAACGTAAACACGCTGCGAATCGAAGGCAATAGAATGTTTGGTCATAAGGGTTGCAGCGAGCTCGATACTTGCTTCATTATGCGTACCCACTACTACGGCCATGTGCTCGAGATTCGATAGAATCAATTCCAACGCCGCATTGTAATCACGGTCTGTAGCTGCCTTATTAGGCTGGATTGGATCTGTGTATCCTTTGGCCTCTGCCCTTTTACGTTCTTTTTCCATGTAGGCGCCGCGCACAATTTTCACTCCGTAAATAAACCCTTCTGCTTTGGCACGGGCGAGGGCCATTTTTAACTGTTCTAAACGGTCGTGTCTGTAAAGCTGTGCAGTGTTGTAGACGATTGGCGTTTGTGTGTTATACTTAACCATAAAGCCAAAGGCGAGTTCGTCTACTACAGGTTGTATCCAACTCTCTTCAGCATCGATCATTACGGGAATCTTCATTTCGCTTGCCAGCATAAAAATCTTCTCCCAACGCGCCAAAACACGTGCCCAAGACTCTGATTCTTCCGCAGACAACTCTTGTTTTAAAGATACTTTTTCATACCACTCGATGGCGCCCACCCCCGTCGGTTTAAAAACACCAAAAGGCACACCAGGATTGTTTTGTGCAAAACGGATGGTGTCTAAAGTGGTCTCAAGCGTACGGTTAAAATCTGCTTCTTCGGCTTTTCCTTCCACGCTGTAATCTAAAATAGCCTGAACGTTTCCTTCGGCCAATCGATCAATTTGGGGTTGACATTCCTCCACACTTTCACCTCCACAGAACTGTCTGAACACGGTGGCTTTTACGATCCCTTTGATCGGAAGCTTCAAAAAAAGTGAAGCTAATGTGAGTCCCTTTAGGGTCTGAACGACCTGTGGCGAGCTTAATGTGGCAAATAATAATTTGCTTTGACGCAAATCATTTTTGGTCTTCATTTTAAACGCGACCTCAGTATTGGTGAAATCGATCATGGTCTGTGAATTGGAATTCAAATATAGTGCTCAGAAACCTTACTTTTGAAGTGTGAAAACTTCTCATTCATATCCTTTTTTTGGCCCTGACGGTTACGACGGTCTAGACGCCTTACTGCAGGAGTTAGCGCCTTCAAAGACGTTTCTGCTCGTGGACAGTAACACCACACATTGCCTTTCTGTTTTTGTGCCAAAGTTGGGCCAATTAGATGCGGCTTTTGAGGTCTTAGAGGTGCCTCCGGGCGAAGAGAGTAAGTCACTCGAAGTAGCAGCAAATCTGTGGTCTGTTCTCTTAGAATACGGCGCAGACCGCAACAGTCTCATTATCAATGTGGGCGGTGGTGTAGTTTGCGATTTAGGCGCGTTTATCGCAGCCACTTTTAAGCGCGGCATCCCGTTTGTGAATGTCCCTACCTCGCTGTTGGCCATGGTTGACGCATCAGTTGGGGGTAAGAACGGCATCAACTTTGCGGGTTTAAAGAACCAATTAGGCACTTTTACCCAACCCAACTACGTCCTTATCGACCCTGATTTTTTGACTTCTTTGCCCCAACAAGAGTGGGAGAGTGGTCATGCAGAAATGCTAAAGCACGCTTTGCTTTCTGGGACAAACTGGGCGGAAGCATTGCAGTTAGAACCGGCTACACTTGCCCTTTACGAAATTCAGCAAAGCGTGGCTTTCAAGGCTGCAATAGTTCGTGAAGATTTTAAGGAAACCGGCAAAAGAAAAGTTCTGAATTTAGGCCATACTACGGGCCACGCTTGGGAAAGTTATGCAGCAGTCAGCGGTAATCCATGCACACACGGTGCAGCGGTAATTCAGGGTTTGCATGTCGCTTTACTGCTCAGCGGTTTACAGGACGAGCAATACGCATTGGCCAAAAGATACCCTTGGATAAAGGTCGAAGACGACGCTCTGACTCCGCTTTGGGAGCGCCAATTGCAGGATAAGAAAAACACCCGCGGCGAAGTTCGCTATGTTCTTCTCGAGGAACTAGGGAAGCCCATATGGGACGTTCAAATCACCAGAGAGCAATGGACTCAGGCATTATCGGCGCTGAATAGCGCATCCTAGTATGGAAATGGAGCTCCCGAAAATCACACAGCTCATTCAAGCTGAATTTGAATTGCCGCTCAGTAAGAGTATGGCAAATCGGGGCTTATTGTTGGCAGCCATATTTCCGGAGATCACACTTACGGGAATAAGCACGGCTAAAGATTCTGTATTGCTAAGAGAAACGTTGGACGCGTACGCCCATGGTGAAGTGCATGTGGGTGCGGGCGGAACAACCTTGCGCTTTGCGACCGCTTATTGGGCCACACGTGAAGGTTCATCAATCACTTTAGGCGGAACAACCGAATTGAATCAGCGTCCTATTGCGCCATTAGTGGATGCCCTGAATGCTCTAGGCGCAGAGATAACCTACGCGAACACGCGCGCTGAAGCACCATTGCATATCAAAGGCCGCCAACTTCAAGGCGGTTCGCTGCATTTGGGGCATGTGAAAAGCTCGCAATTCGTTACCGCATTGATGCTTATAGCACCTACGATGCGTGATGGACTGCGTCTTGAATGGGACAGCGTCGTATCACAACCGTATCTCGTTATGACGGCCGCCCTCCTTCGAAGTGCCGGGATCCCGGTTACGTTAACAAAATACGGGGTATCCATACCTCATGTAGAAGCAGTTGATCCAGTACGGTTAGTGATTGAACGGGATTGGTCGGCGGTGGCTTTTTGGTGTGAAGCACTTGCCTTAAGCGTTGGCGGAAGTTTGACCTTGCCGGGATTCGTGGATACCAGTAACCAAGGCGACTCCAAAGTAGTTCACTATTTTGAGCCGCTTGGTATCGGCCATAAGTTCACGGAAGACGGCCTCGTCCTTTCAAAAAAATCGGTGCTTACTCCTGGACATTTACATTATAACCTACAGGGCGAACCCGATCTGGCGCAGCCGCTAATCATGACATTGCTTCTTAAAAAGATTCCTTTTGAAGTACACGGCTTAGAGACCCTTCGCGGTAAAGAATGCGATAGAATAGCGGCCATTGCTGAGGTAGCAGACGCCTTAGGTATTGAATTAGAGACGGGCGAGGCACACATTAAATGCAGCCATTATCCTGACCGATTTGCACCCATTAGCCAGCCGTTGCAAACCCACAATGACCACCGCGTTGCGATGTCCTTGGCGCCTTTAGCGTTCCAATTTCCAATCACTCTTCTGCATCCTTCGGTAGTTGAAAAAAGCTACCCCGATTTTTGGCAGCATTGGGCTCAATTGGTCTAAAGTAGTGGCGTACCGCCATTCTAAAGTAAAGCCTTCTTTGAATGGTTTAGTCATGTCATAAGACATGCTGGTGCTCCATCCGCCTTTGTTCGCTTTGAAATGATAACCGAAAAAATCCTCATAAACACTTTTTGCTCCTATGAAGCCTGTTGCAACGGGCACCGAAAGCCATATTGGCGAAGTATCTGTTTGCACCCAGCCTAAGGAGCTTTGAAACTGCCAATGTCTCATCGTTTTAGAAGAACGAATCGAGCCGCCGTAAGTTCCGTTGTGGTAATGCAGGTCTACCGACCGGTGATCCCAGGGCACAGTAAGACGGTGTCGCAGGGTTTTTTCGCTTGTTCCCGCGCACTGGTAACGCAACCAATCGCCTTGCCAGTTCCCTTTGAATCGGTCTTCAATCAACTGCAACGACCATTTTCCAGTTGCATCACGCCACTGCATGCTTACCACAGTTGTTGTTTTTTGCTCTTTTCGATGTAAATAACCTTCGAACAACAAGTCATCCCGCCACCAATTCCAGCCCAAAGCCTGCTCCTTCACTGTAAATTCACCAAACCAACGCTGTGACTTCCATTGCCATTTAAAATATGAGGTGCCGGTACCATTTACTAGTCCTAGACCCAAGGTGCTTTGGCCGCCGCGGTATTCGACGGCTCCATTTATTCCAACTCCTTCGTCAAAGCTCATATATAAACGCCCATTCTTGTATTGGCTAGTGGCTCCGAATCCGTTTCGGATTGCTCCGTAGGTACTTAATGCGCCCCGTATTCCCTGTGAAAATTGTTCGCGTGAAGGGCTTGTACCAAAGCCCCGGCTTCCGCTCAGCAATCCTTCGCCCAGCAGTAAAGTGTGGTGTCCTATGAGCCACTGCGATTGCACTGTGCCGCTATGTTTCGTGCAGATAAAAGCTCGAGGTTTAGATGAGACGATCGATTCGCCGTCCATTGTAAGCTCTTTGGACCAACCCCACTCAAAACCACCGCTGCTTCCTATAAATTTCGTTTTCATTCGAAGGGCGCCGCGTACACTGCCATTGTAGATCAGTTGGTTCTTACTTCTTTTCGGCTGGTCGCGTGAAAATGGCAAAACATCAGCCAATTCGCCAATATCTTGTTTAGACAACCCCGGCAAGCCAACAAGCTCTATAGGGTCGATGATGTACCCCATTAATTCCCGGTATTTAACAATTGAATAGACGCCTTCTTTACTCAAGCCAAACCATTGCCACAACAATTCGGGTGGACAATTATTAATGGTCAACGTATCCAATACGGTGGTCCTAGCCGGTGTCCATTCTTCAAGAAATGACTGGCCGTAGAGTACGTTGCTAAAAAAGAAATACCACCACCATTTCACGGTACATAGTTTAAGGTGGCATTCGCTAAAAGTCTCGTATTCCCGAATGCTACACTGATAGAATAGCGGTCTTGAATCCAGCTAAAGCCTATTGCGGAGTAGATGCCTTGTTGCACCCAGTACACGCCCATTTCTTTCTTTATGTAGCTTACTTGAGCGGATAAAGCGGAAATAAAATGCGGTTGGTGGCACCAGCCGGCAGTGATGGACCATTCATTCGATATGAAGTAATGCTGTTCGACGCGGGCAATGAATTGCCCGCGGTCGTATCCGCCACTAATACGCAGTAAACTTTGATCATCCGGCTCGTAGGTGGCGGTAATTTGCCCAGCCGGTTCAAAGTAGGATGTGAGGTTTTTAAGCACGGTGTACCTTCCTCCTAAACCAGTCTCAAGAGTTATGCTTTGAGAAAGTGGAAGCTGCGAGCCAAAGAGCGTGCTGTACTGAGTATAGGCATCTAAGGTCTCTATTTCGATTATGGCTTTGCCTCTTTTGTGAAAAATACCTGCGGTTACCGCATGTTGGGGTAGACTATAGCTGCGCATTGCAAAATGCGTTTCTGCCTCGCACGGCCAAAACTGAAGCGGGGTATAGATAAGGTAATAATAGAGGGCTAAATCGGTCAGCATCTTGGGTAGGTTTCCCTATAAGATGCTACAAACGATTGGTTCGAATCAAGTCTTGTTAGTAAGTAAAAGTAGTGAGCAACTTAATAGTAGTTGACCAATTTTAATCTGAAAATTAGAGGAGCATATTCAGGTACCGTGCTTGCGCCTTTCTGTCCATAGCCCAAACTAGATGGGAAAACTACGACGGCCGTACCACCTTCTCCAGCAATTTGCAAGCCTTGTTGAAAACCTTGAACGAGTAAGGGCATGGAAATATGGCTGGATGCGTACCAACCGTTTGAGAATATCGTGCTGTCTAATAAATAACCAACATGTTTGAAACTAACCTCGTTCGTACTGTCTGGAACTCGATTTACATTACCCGTATCTAAGATGTGGTAAAACAATCCTGAAGGTGTCTGGGTAAAATCAAGGCCTGTGGTCGCGATGTAATCCTCAATTTCTGCGATCTCGCGGTTAAACCGCGCTTCTTCAGTGGTACAAGCCACAAAAAGAACAAGTACTAATAAGAAGGGTAGTGCTTTTTTCAT
>Ga0209095_1001036_pt1 | contig 15502 bp, 10 predicted proteins | sample COGITO_mtgs_1104_3_FD_184795 | JGI IMG/M metagenome (GOLD analysis project Ga0209095, IMG submission 184795) | Pelagic marine microbial communities from North Sea - COGITO_mtgs_110404 (SPAdes) (version 2) | ecosystem: Environmental > Aquatic > Marine > Epipelagic ... | reverse complement strand
TTGGAAACTTGGTCACATCTGATGGACGCACTTGTGTATCAACCATCATTGTTCTGCGGGCTGCGAAGTCGGTCATCAGCAATTCTCTTTCGTTCAATTATATGCGCCGAGCAATGTCACATCCCTGCCATTCGGGCAACGGTCAGAACGTGTGATCACTCGAATTTGCAGTTTATTCCGGCATATTAGTGCAAATCGGTTGCGGTTGCCAAACCCTGCGTGATGCAAAAGTAAAGCACCGGGTCAGATTATGTCGATTGATCTGCCTCAATTCCCTTTATTTCGTCGGTCTGCTCGGTCTTTTCGGTCACAGCCGTGAAAACGAAAACACCGCCGCCCGACGCGTCTCTGTCTTCGACGAACCCTTTGGCGGCGATCCCGTCGCGAATTTCACGCATGCCCGGACGATGGTAGATATGGCGGTGCAATTCGGCGATAATCACCCTAATGCCGCTTAGGTCGGCATGGCGAAAAAACTCAAGCTCGGCCCCTTCGATATCCATCAGCAGCACGGTCGGTTTGACCTTCTTTCTTATTTCGTCCCAGGTTGCGACCGGCACTGAAACCTTCTCATCCCGGTCCTGACCTTTGGTGATGGTCATGCCGGAGCCCAGAAAATCCCCCCCAATAAAGAACTCAACGGTTTTCGGCGGGGTCGGATCTGACAGCACGATTTTGTTGCGCACCTCGATCTTGCTTTGTATTTTATTGTGCTTATACAGCGCTTTAACGTGTGGGATCAGCTTGTGGTTTACCTCGAAGGACACGATTTTGGCAGGCGCGCAGTTCTTGGCGGCAATCGCGCCAACAACACCGGCCCCTGCCCCAATCTCGACGACCCTGTCGCCCTTCTTGATAAAGTTGAGCGCGGATTGAACTTGGCGGCGCTCGTAGCTGCCTTCCTTCATATTGGTAATCATCGTTTGTCCCAGGTGCGGGGCATTTGGCACCTCGATACCGTGATAGGTCGCCACAATCTCTGTTTGCGTGCTTGTCATGTCTCTGCTCTTTTCCACTTTATCTTTGGTGGTCTTGTTTTGGTTTAATAGACACGTCACCGGCTGTTTGCGCAATGTTTGAATGCCGCACGGTATCCTTTCACTATTCTACCACGGTAAAAATGCAGCAATTATGCGCAGGTATTTCATCGGTTCCAGACAAAGCGCGGCGATCATTTATCGGGGTTCAGATGGCAACGTTGAACATTCGCACCCCTGTCAGCCCTGCGTGTCCCACCCTTTGGTTCAATGGATGTCCACCTTCAGCAAGCCTTAACCGATCATCATTAAGGTCGCTGCAAGCTCGGATCTCCGCGCCTGCGGTTCGAGGGAGCCGAGTGCAATAGCTTGACCGGAAACCTGCCCCATGGCCACGACATTCGAAGTCTTCTATCTTGGCCAATTGGCCAGCATCGACGTCAACGAAACCGATTCCCAGAGCGAGCGTGCCGACGATATCCTTGGCTCTTATGGCACACAGGGCGAACCGCTTTTTGATCGGGTACAAACGTTTTCACGGGTCAGCGCATCCTCGGGTTCGAGGCCGGACGCCTATGATTTCCAGGACGCCAACGACAGATTTGCCATTAACGGCGGTGCCGCGCAGACTGTTGATGGTTTTGCATGGTATAACGCAGTCATAACCTATGCCGACGGATCGACCGCACTGGTTGATGTCGGGGTGGTTCAGGACACGGCGGGCAACACCTATGTCGTGCCACCACTAGAAGGCGATCAGGCAAACGCCGACACGCTTCAGGCCCAGCCGATCCAGTCGATTCAACTGACATCGACGGTCAACAATGCAGCCGTTATGCACGAAAACCGCGTCCCGCTGGAGTATGGCGAACAGGTAGACGGGACAGACGGCAACGACACGATAGATAATTCGACAGTTGACGGCATGGACGATCAGGCCGGATCCGGCAATGACGTGATCAATGCCGGTGCTGGTGATGACGTCATTTATGATGGCGCAGGCAATGACACGATCGAAGGGGGCGGTGGCAACGACACAATCGTCGGGGCCGATGGCGATGATCTGATCATTGGGGATGGCGGCACCGACGTCGACCCCTCAAACATCTTTCACTGGGCCGACCTTGAGGACCCCAGCGGTATCCCCGATGACAAGGTTGATAACGGCGACAATGTCGCTGGCCAGCCCCTTGGTGTCGAGGCAGGCGGCGTAACAATGACGCTGACCGCGCCGACACAGTCGGGGTCAGCAACCACCTATTCGACGGATGCCAACAGCACCGCCAATCTGTACGATGCGTCGCCGAACTCGTCGATCCATATGACCGGCACGTCAGATTTAAGCGCGATGACCCGCACACTGACCTTCTCTGAAGAGATCGGGAATGTGTCTTTCAACCTGTCCGATATCGACAATGGCAACCAGGTGCAGGTTCTGGCGTACGATTCGGCTAACAACCCTGTCGCGGTTAGTTACACCCTTGGCAGCGCCCTTTCGGAAAGCGGTGGCGTCGTCACGGGCAACGGCTCCAACCTCGCTCCCAGCAGCGAAGCCGGGACAGCGACGGTGTCGATTGCCGGGCCTGTCGCCCGGATCGAGATTGTTCATCTGCCGGTCACCGCAAACGACCTGATCACCGTGTCCGATGTTTATTTCGACTCTCCAAACGCGACCAATGTCGGAAATGACGTCGCCGGGAACGACTCTCTTTCCGGGGGCGCAGGGGACGACACGATCTTGGGCGGCGATGGCGACGATACCATCGACGGGGGCACTGGCAGTGACAGCATAGATGCCGGTGCCGGTCAGGATTACGTCATTGTGTCCGATTTTGAAGGTGCCACCGAATATATGGATGGCGGTGCAGGCACCGATTGGCTGGTCCTCAATCCTGGGGACGGGCGCAGTTTCAACATCGACATGACAGCCACCGATGGCAACGGTGACTGGCAAGTCAATGACGGCCTTTCTGGCACGCAGTATGCCCGGAACTTTGAAAACATCGAAACAGGTGATGGGGCCGATACGGTTACCGGCGACAGCGCGAATAACGTGATCTCTACCAATGGCGGGGCCGATCTGGTTGATGGCGGCGCCGGGGATGACACTCTTTTTGGCGGGGATGGCAACGACACGCTTTATGGCGGCCTTGGGAACGATGAACTTCACGGCGGCAATGACAACGACACCTTGTACGGCGGGGATGGCAACGATTTACTATACGGTGAAGGGGGCAACAACTCTCTTGATGGCGGCGGCGGGGATGACACGCTGTGGAATGGTGCCGGTAATGACATCGCGCGCGGGGGCGACGGCAATGATCTGATCCACGCCGATCAAGGCAGCGATGCCTTGTTCGGCGACGGCGGCGACGATGTGTTCTCGGTTGATAACGTCTGGGGGGCCTTCGGCAGCGACACCATCGAGGGCGGCGAAACCGACGAAGTCATCGGCGACCAGATTACCTTTGCAGGCATGAACACCGGTATATCGGTGACATTCACAGGTGCCGAAGCAGGCACATTCACCGATGGCACCAGCACCGCGTCCTTTAGCGAGATCGAAAGGATCGAGGGGTCGACCTTTGATGATACGATTGACGCGGGCAACGATACGGGCGGTGTATCCCTTTCCGGTGGCGGGGGGAATGATCGTATCATCGGCGGCAGCGGTGCCGACACAATCGAAGGTGGCGCTGGCGATGACCTGCTGACCGGCGGTGGAGGTGACGATATTTTCGGCTACGCCACAGGCGACGGCCACGACACGATCACCGATTTTAATTTTGGCAATACCGGCGCGCTTGGCGATGACAATATAGCCAACAACGACTTTATCGACCTTTCCTCCTACTATGACAGCGTAAGCGAACTGCGGGCCGACTATTCCGATGATGGTATCCTCAACCAATCAAACGCGACCGAAAATGGCGGCGGGATTGATTATACGGACAACAGCCGCTTTGGTTCGACCGACAGCCTGACGTTTCAAGGGGCCAGCCCAAACAGCTTTACCGCAGACAATACCGGCGTCGTCTGTTTTGCGGCGGGCACCTTGATCCTAAGGCCCAAGGGCGAGGTTCCCATTGAAACGCTGCGCCCCGGCGATATGGTTGTCACCCGCGACAATGGCCAGCAACCGCTGGTCTGGGTGGGCATGCGCCGAGTGACCGCCGACGAATTGACCCGCATGCCGCATCTCAAACCGATCGAAATAAAGGTAGGTGCTTTCGGCAACCACAGCCCCTTGGTCGTCTCGCCCCAGCATGGGATTCTGCTGTCGCTGGACCGGGACGAAAAAATGGTGCGCGCCAAACATCTTTCTGAACTGCACGGCGGTGCCGTCCGCATCAAGAAAGGCTGCCGCACAGTGACCTATTTTCACCTGATGTTTGAACAACATCAGGTGGTTTTTTCGAACGGGCTGCCAAGCGAAAGTTTTTTCCCAGGCCCACAGGCGGTAAAAGCGCTGGCTTTGCCCGAGTATAAAGAGTTGGTCAGCCTATTCCCGCAGTTGAGCCGAACGGCCGACAAAAAGTCGGTCTCGCGCATTTACGGCAACCCCGCGCGGATCTATCTGCGGCGGTCAAACCTGCCCGACACCATTCGCGAATTCAGAGTGTCCTGAACAGATATTAATGCACAGCCGCTGATCCGTTTTGCGAACTGTGAGCCCGCACAGGTTTTGCCGAATATGCCAATGCATACGGGCCTCCACCTAAACACCACACAAACGTCGGGTCTACCCCTTCGCCACGATGCAAAGCGCGTGACTTTTGGCAACTGTCAGCACGAATGGTCACGCGCTACAGCCTAAAAGAGTTAATATGCGCTAAGTTTCGGCTAAGTTGTCTCAGAATCAGACTGAGGACAAGTTGTACGGATGATACAACGATAAACATAAGAAAACATGGGATGGGTGAATGGGGTTTCGTAGATATTCTTCGGAAGAATTCGGATGATGTGATCCAGCCGGAGGAACGGCGGATAATTGAAAAATGCATATCGTCTGGCGATGTTGTGTTTGATGTCGGTGCCCACCACAGCTTGTTGTCCAAGGCCGTACTTAGCCACGCGACTGATATTGACCTGCATATTTTTGAAGCCTCGAAAAAATCTTATGCCGAAGTCGTCGCACAACTTGGTGACCGCGCGACGATCAACCATTCCGCCGCGTCCCACACGAATGGGCAGATCGTGTTCAACACCTATCAAGATGACGACCGGCTCAGCTCTGTCTACCGACGCACCAGCGTCGAGGAAGAATTGCTGCCCTCGGGTTTTGACGCAAATGTTGTTCCCGCTGTGGCGCTGGACGGATATTGGACGGAGCCAAAACGCCAGATTAACTTCCTGAAAATTGATGTGGAAGGCGCGGAATACGACGTGCTTCGTCGGGCGAACCGGCTGCTGAAAGCGGGCCAGATCGACTATATCCAGTTCGAATATGGCGGGACGTTTCAGGATGCCGGCTTCACGCTGGCAATGTGTGGTCCTATCTTCGCAGATCAGGCTATGCCGTTCTCAAGGTCGGAAAACGCAAGTTCACTGAGATCAATCGCTTTACTCCCGCAATGGAGGATTACCGTTTTACCAACCTGCTGGCAGTTCACGAGCGGCTGCGTTCACGGTTTGTCGGGGAACAGGAAAACATCGAAATCTATCTGGACAAGATGAAGCGCTATGGATTTCACCCCAAAGGGGTGCTGCATGTGGGTGCCCACAAAGGCCAGGAACTGCCGACCTATCGCGCCAACAAGATAAGTCCCGTTGTTTTTGTAGAGGCAAACCCCGAGCTGGCTGGCGCGTTGCGCGAAAAAACAGCAGCGGATGCAGATATTCACCTGATTGAAGGTGCCGCATCGGACAGTCCGGGCACCGCCACATTCAATATTACGTCGATGGACCAAAGCAGTTCGCTTTTGCCTTTGGCAAAACATTCCGAGATGTATCCCAAGATTGTCGTCGAAAAGCAGATCGAGGTGCGTACGCTGACGCTTGATGCGGCTATGGCCGAAACCGGTCTGGATTTTGCGTCCATTAATATGTTGACGATGGACATCCAAGGCGCAGAGCTGATGGCCCTGCGGGGGGCCACCGAAGTCTTGAAAAACATCGAAGCGATCCAGACAGAAATTAATTATGACGAACTCTATGATGGCTGCCCCCATATCAGCGATTTAGATGCGTTTCTGGAACCACACGGATTTCTTAGGATCAAAACGGTAACCCCTTATGCCAAAGACTGGGGTGACGCGGTTTACGTCAAAAAGCCGATGATCACGAATTCGTCTTTGGGAACCATGGGCCGCTTTGCCAACAAGGCTTTTCAATATATTTTCTTGCGGACATATGCCGCCGAACATGGGTTTGAATTCGCTAACCTGCCATGGGAAGGGGACGATATGTACCACGTCCACCCCGGTGTCAAAACACTTCCAAAGGTGGGGCGCAGCGTTTCACAAACGAAATACGGGCTCGATGATTGCGACATCGTCAACGCGACAGAGCCGTGGGCAGACACTGATCTACAAGGGTATTTTCAATATAACATGAAATACTACGCGACCTACCGCGCTAAAATAGAAGCTGAATTCGCGCATAAAGGTATCTACCTCGAGGCTGAAAAATCTATGAAGGCCGCATTTGAGGCCCTGCCAGGACCGGTCACTGTTGTGCATTTGCGCCGTGGTGATTTTGGCACCGGCGTTTTCTTTCAAACCCCCAACGGTTGGTACGTGGACTGGCTGCGGAATCTACAGGCCCAAGAACCAAATCTACAGGTCTACATTGCCTCTGATGATCCGGACGCTGCGGGAAATGATTTTGATGGGTTTAATCTGATTTCGGAATCCCAACTCGGGCTTGCGCAGGTCGAACATCCATTCTTTTATGATTTCACCGCGATACGTCTTAGCAAATTTGTCGCCATTTCCAATTCGACATTTTCGTTTCTCGCCTCTGCCTTGAACAAGGACGCCGCTTTGACCGTTCGGCCTGATCAGGAAATTGGCAAATTGGTGCCCTATTCCGCTTGGTCATCCGACCCGATGATCCGCATTCACACGGCAGAAGAGCTTGGCGAGGAATACATGAGCGAGCGCGCCAAAACCCGGACAAAATACAAGATGCGGCAGGTTCTAAAAAACATCGGCCTGAAGAGATCGTAAATGCCGCCTATCTATTACATCAATCTCGACAGAGTCTCCGAACGCCGCCACTTTATGGAAGACCAGTTGCCGCCCAAGGAATGACTGTAACCCGTATCTCTGCGGTTGATGCGTTCGACATGACGCCCCCCGCTGAATATGCACCCGCAAGCTGGCTGGAAAGATGGAGCCTTTCGGTATCAGAGATTGCGTGTTTTGAAAGCCATCGCATTGGGTGGCGGGCAATTCGGGACGGGTCGGCCTCTTTCGGGGTCATTATGGAAGACGATGCCATTCTCAGCGCAGAGTTTGGCAAAACGCTCGAACGTTTGTCAGACGCTGCGCTGGATTTCGATGTTATCAAGTTGGATGGGGCAAATCAGGTTCTCCGGTTTGGGCCGGAAATCGAAACGAACGGGATAAAGTTAAGAGCGATACATCAATGTGTCACGAGCGCTGCTGCCTATCTTTTGAGCAAAGAAGGGGCCGCCAAACTGGAGGCGCGTGCCAGCCAGTATTGCGATCATCTGGACGATTTTATCTTTACGCCCCGGGATAATTGGACCCTTTTACAGCTGGCCCCCGCCATTGCGGTTCAAGGCATGTTTATTCAAGACGATACGCGCAATCAGTCTCAAAAGATTGCGCAAAGCGAACGTACTTCGGATATACGGATCAATGTTTCTGCGGACCGCGGCCCGGTCAAATACCGCCTGCTGAAAGAGCTTCGGCGCAGTCTGCGAAAGCTGAAGTGGAAACTGTGGCAAGACCGCCGGTTGCGCGCCAACGGCGGCTTTTTGGGCCATCCGCCAATGGCCAGCGACTTGGGCCGCTATAGATAGCAGCGCTGCACAGGCCGCCAGACCTATGCCCGCACCTCTGCCGCATTGTCGATATACCATTTGTATGTCGCCCGAAGACCGTCTTCGAGGTTGATCTTTGGTCGCCACCCCATTGCGGCAAGGCGTGAATTATCCAGCAACTTTCGCTGGGTGCCATCCGGCTTGGAAGGATCCGTGAGGATATGACCGCGAAAGCCGACAATCTTGGCGATCATCCCGGCCAATTCGCGCACCGGGATATCGATCCCGCTGCCGATGTTGATATGCGACAGCATCGGGCGGGTGTTCGCGCGATGAATGGCAAGCGGCACATCCAGCACGAAAAGCGCGGCAATCGCCAGATCATCGACATGAAGGAACTCTCGGCGGGGGCGCCCAGACCCCCATATCGTTACCTCGGACGCGCCTGTTTCTTTGGCTTCGTGAAACCGCCGGATCAGCGCAGGGACGACATGCGCATAGGCGCTGTTAAAGTTGTCCCCCGGCCCGTACAGATTGCACGGCATGACAGACCGGTAGTCGCGGCCATATTCCCGATTATAGCTTTCGCACAGTTTGATCGCGGCGATCTTGGCGATTGCATAGGGTTCGTTCGTGGGTTCCAGCATCCCGGTCAGCAGCGCAGATTCCGTGATCGGCTGCGGTGCGACGCGCGGATAAATGCACGACGACCCGAATTGCAGCATGCGCTGCACCCCTGCCCGATGTGCGGAATCGATGACGTTTGCGGCGATCATCAGGTTCTGGTGAATAAACTCAGCCGGAAAGGTGAAATTCGCGTGAATGCCGCCAACCTTGGCCGCAGCCAAAATCACAACGTCCGGTTTCATCTCAAAAAGACACCGTCGCACTGCAGTTTGATCCGTCAGATCAAGTTGCGAATGATCGCGGGTCAGAATGGTGATTGGCGGGTGCCCCGGGCTGCGCTTTTGCAGCGCCCTCATGATTGCGCTTCCGACCATGCCCTGATGCCCCGCCACAAAATATGTCGTCATATGCCCTCTCCGATTTTATTGAAGGCCAAGCGCCTATTGTCCCATCGCGACCGAAACCGCAAAGCCCTGATCGCGCAGAGCAGCGGTTTGTCGGGCCGCCAAAAGATCTGCCGTGACCATCTCGGTGCACATCTGGCGCGCGGGGGTTTCGGGAACCCATCCCAATCGCGCGCGCGCCAAGGATGCATCTCCCAGCAGCGTTTCCACTTCGGCGGGGCGAAAATATTCAGGATCGACACGCAAGATGATGTCACCGGCCTTGACCCCCGGCACATAGCGCCGCGTGACATGCACAACGCGGGCAACTTCGTGCAGCCCTTCGCCTTCGAATGACAGCGTGAGACCCAGATCAGCGGCGGCCCAAGTCACGAAATCGCGGACCGAATGCTGTTGGCCCGTCGCAATGACGAAATCCTCTGGCGTATCGTTTTGCAGCATCATCCACTGCATGCGTACATAGTCGCGCGCATGGCCCCAGTCGCGCAGCGCATTCAGGTTGCCCAGGTGCAGACACTCTTCCAGCCCAAGGACAATATTAGCCAAGCCTCGGGTGATTTTACGGGTCACGAATGTCTCGCCACGACGCGGGCTTTCGTGATTGAAAAGAATCCCGTTGCAGGCATAAAGGCCGTAGGCCTCGCGGTAATTCACCGTAATCCAATAGGCATAAAGTTTCGCCACCGCATAGGGAGATCTGGGATAGAACGGCGTTGTCTCGCGCTGTGGTGTTTGCTGGACCAGACCATAAAGTTCGGAAGTAGACGCCTGATAAAACCGCGTCTTCTGGCTGAGCCCCAAAAACCGGATCGCTTCAAGCAGCCGCAATGTGCCCAATGCGTCGATATCGGCTGTGTATTCGGGGCATTCGAAACTGACACCGACATGGGATTGCGCGGCAAGGTTATAGACCTCGTCGGGGCGGACTTCGGCCAGAATGCGCGTCAGGTTCGAACTGTCGCTCAAATCCCCATAATGCAGATGAAACCGGGCATCCCCCTGATGGGGATCTTCGTAGATGTGATCAATCCGCTGGGTGTTGAACTGGGACGCGCGCCGCTTGATCCCATGGACCTCGTAGCCTTTTTCAAGCAGGAACTCTGCAAGATACGATCCGTCCTGACCGGTGATACCGGTGATCAATGCGCGCTTCATTCTGTGGTCCCTATGTTTCGCCCCGGTGTCGTCTTGCGGTCTGGTTTCCGAAACCGTTTCTGCGCTTTGGGGGCTGCAATTCTTCAACAATCTTATCCGGTGCCCCTGTGTCTGCGCAGTGTCATCATCGGGTGCAGACATCATCCATTTGGTAGGCCGTGATGCCAAAACGGCGTACAAGGTTCCGCGCAGCGCGGGACGGCCCGGCAGAGCGGCTGAAACGCCCGCCGTCAGGAATTGCGCGCAAGGCTCAGCCGGTCCGTAAACCCGTACAGCCTGTGGCGTCGGGGGTTGGCATCGGTGATCAGCGAAAAGACCCTGTGCACCCCCAGCTTGCGCAACAAGCCCGCCGCAAGATCACAGGCCGGACGCAGCGTTCTGCCCCACCCCATCACCAAAAGCAGACCGTCACCAACGCGGGCGTAGTGCATCCCACCTTTGGACAAAAGCGGGGGCGCATTGATGATCGTGATCATGTCTTCGGCTTTTGCTCTCTTCAGCAGCGCGCTCAGCACCTTATCAGTATTTCCGCCAAGATCTTGGGCCACGTCTGACAATGATCTGTACTGCAACTGCGGGGTGTCGCCTGTGGCGGCGTTTTTTCCCCCAGTTCTGGGCAGGTTCACCGGCACCCTGTTTTTACGCGCCTCGATGAACTGTACCTTTCGCCCTCCGGCTACCAGTTGCAGGGCAATCCATTCTGCTATCGGGCCTTCACTGTCCGAATGACTGGGCGAGGTGACAGTCAGCACTTTGGGAAACGCCCCTCGGTTGGAGCATTCAAGCATCAAAAGCATGTCGCGCAGGACGCTGGGACCGGTCGCATCCGGCAATGTCGATATGTCACTGGCCATCATCCGGCGCTCGGTCGCGTTCAGCGCAGGCCACAGCCCAACCGGAACAATCCCCGGAAGGTGCGACAGCTGTTCGTGACTGCGCACAGTCCGATCACGCAATTCACTGATCCCGGCCAGCAACAGGGCGCATAAAATTCCACCAAAGGACGCGCCAGCCAAATACACCTTGCGTCCCACCCCCTCGGGCCTGACCGGCACATCTGCACTGGTTAGAATATCAAGATTGATCGGGGCCATTTGGGCCTGCGACTGCAAAGACTGCTTTCGGTATTCAAGCAACGACAGGGATTCATCATGCGCGCGCAGGCTCTCGGCCAGAGAGGTAAGCTGCGCCCCCGCATCTTGTAATGTTGCAAGCTTGCTGCGGATTTCTTGGCTATCGGCTGCCAGTTGGTCTTCTTCCAGCGAAAGTGTCTTGTCGCGCAGGTTTAGAACATGTTCTTGCGCAGACAGCTCGTTCGAGATTTCCGCCGTGATCGCGGCAATTCGGGACTTGCGAAACGCGATGGCACTGGTGTTGGCACCATAGACCGAAGCGGCTTTCTCCAGTTCACGCAACTCGCGCTGATGCTCCTTTCGCAATTCCAGAAACTGCGGCGGCTGGGACAGTGACGGCAAGTCGGGGTTGGCTTTCGCCGCCTCGACCGAGCGCAGCACCCCCGCAATATCAAGCCGCTCTCTGCGCACTGCCAACAGGCGCTCTTCAATTTGGGACAGCCGGTTTGCGGCAACAAACTCAGTCTCCCCTGATTTCAGGGCCGAGCGGCTTCTGAACCGTTCGAATGCAGCCTCGTTTTCCTGCAACTGTGCCCTGCCGATGGCGATCCAGGACTCCAGCCAGTCGGTCGCCACGGCAATCTCGGACGTCCAATGGGCCTGCGATTGCGCCAGATAGGCCGCAACCATCGCACCGGGGACCTTGGCCGCCAACACCGGATCGCGCGAACTAAAGCCAACACGCACTACGTTCGAGACCCCCACCTGAGAGATCGACAGCGCATCGCGAAAGTTGGCGGTGACACGGTCATGGTCCTGAGTGTTCAGATCAGCCGGAGGCGACGCACCGATCCCCAGATCCTCCAGTGCCTTGCGCAGCACTGTTGCGGCGCGTTGCACCAGCCCCTGCGCGACGCTGTCTTCTTTCAGATCGGGATTGAATTCAGAAAGCTCCGCGATCGCAAACTGGTCGATGACACCCTTCACGACGTCCTCTGACGCCAGCCGTTCGACCTCGGCCCCGATATCCAAAGCGGGCATGCGCCCTGTCGCGTCTTCGGCGAATTTGAAAATGGGGGTTGGTGACACCATAAATCTTGTCTCGGCACTATACTGCTTGGGCAGCGACAGGATGATCGGCACCGCTGCCAGACTGATCAGCACCGTGATCAGAAAGATCATCATGGCCTTGCGTCTGACCAGCAGCATGGCGGCTTTCCAGCCAGCACCGTCTTCGAAGACGCGTTGATCGTCCGAATTTGAAATCGCAAACGGAAGGGACGCGCCGAAATGGGTTGAGGATGTCATGCTGATCTCCGTTCATCCGAGAACACCGGCAGTTGAGCGGATTGCAGCCTTTCCAGCGCATCCACATACCCGTCTATGCCAAATTGTGAAAGAAAAAGCCTGCGCCCTGCAATCGCGAGACCGGTGCGCAAGTCACGGTCGCTGATGAGCCGCGACAAGGCGGCAGACAACGCAGCGATGTCACCAGCCGGCACAAGCAAAGCATTTTCCCCGTCTATCAGCACCTCGTCATGGGCACCAACCCGTGTGGTGACCACCGCCAACCCTTGGGCAAGCCCTTCAAGAACAGCCATTGCAAAACCCTCCGCATGTGATGGCAAAACAAGAATATCGGCCTGCTTGCGAAGCGTTTCGGCCCCTTGGGCATCGACCCATCCGGGAAACCTGACACGCCCCGCCAGCCCCAAAAGAGCAGCCTCACTGCGGTAGTGGTCAACCGGCCCGTCCCCTGCGATGACCGCCTGCCAGGTATCATTCTCCAAGGCAGGACTGGCGAGCGCGGCAAGAAGCTCTGGCACGCCTTTGCGCGGACCAAGTTGGCCTAGAAACAAGATCGACGTTCGGCGGTCTTTCACGCGCGCCTCCACTGGCGCGGCACCGGGATCAGGCACACAATTGCGCAAGACCGTGAGTTTGGATTTAGGCACATCCAGCGAATAGCCAACAGTCGCGGCATCCCGCTTGCCCAGTACGATCACTTGGGCAGCCCCTTGGAACAACGATCTGATGGCCCGGAACTGCCACTGCGGGCGACGCGCCAGATCACTGGCATAGTCATAGTCATGCAGGTGCAGAACATAGGTGGCCCCGATTAGCCGCGCCCAAGCGCCCAAGATTATCTTGCGCGCAGTGCTGCCGCGCCCTGCAACGTGAAAATGATGCAAATGCGGGGTCGCCTGCATCTGCCCTATGGTCATCGCGACCATGCAATAGGCCAAACGCCAAGGCGACAGCAGCGGGTTCCATTTTGGTCCTCGGGTATCCAGGACGGTGTGTCGATACCGCGCGCTGTTTTCATTCAGGATATAGCCGACAAGCCGACCAATACCGCCACCGCTTTCAGTGCCACCAGCAACATAATGCATGATAACTGGCACGGCGTTCGTCGCATCGGTCATATCTGGTCTCTCCCTAGAATGAGCATCTGTGTCAATTTCGGTGCACAGCCCCAGATCGAACAAGCCCCGCCGCCGGGCAGTCGCATTATCCCTTTGACGGAGCCTGCAACCTTTCGGGTCAAACGGACAAAGCTGAAGAGCCTTGGTGGGCAGAGCAAGCCGCGCCGCAGCCGCAAAAGCGCGCTGATCCGGCTGAATGTTGCATCTGGCAAAAAGGGTGATCCATGCACCGCATACCGCCCAAAAGGCTGGCGACCGCAATGCCCGCCCCCCAAGGACGACACGACCTAGATTAGTGGGGAATCGGATACGGGGTGGTCTTCGGCATGCTCCTGCCGCAGATCACGAAGCATAAAGAGCGTGTTGCGCAGCCGACGGATCGGATCGGGTTCACCTGCATGCGTCAGGCCCTGCCAAATCAAGGGCACCAATCCCGGCGCACCGGGTCGCCCCAAACGGCGCTGGCCCGTCCTGTAATCAAAGTGGTCCTTGAGCCAGATGCGTTCTGACCGCCCCCTTTGTGACAGAAACTGGTTGGTCATCCGGACGGTCTCTTCCCAGTGCTTCATCCGTCTGGCCAGCATCTCGGCGTCGTCCTTGCCGCGGTACCAGGTGTTGTTGTGGATCCGGTAGCGCCCCAAGGCCTCCGGCAAGGCGACCACCGGCGCGATAAAGGGCAACACCCCCGCAATCCACGCATCTGCCGAAATCCTGAGCGTTTCGGGAATATCTCCGGCGAGGTCCCAAACCGTGCGACGCACCCCAAGCGACGAGGTCATAGGAAACGGCCAAAGCCCGCCGGAACGCGAAAGCCGTGGCGCAAGATCACCCTCGCACAGCGACCGTGGAATTGCAGAAAACGCAAAACGTCCATCCGAATAGACAGGCTGCAACCTGTGATAGACAAGGCCCGCCTTTGGCGAATTTTCGAACGCTTGGACGACCGCCGCCAGCTTGCCGGGTTGCCACCAGTCATCCGCATCAAGAAAGGCCAGCAAGGGGGCTTTTGCCATCGAAACCCCTGTGTTGATGGCCTGAGCCTGCCCGGCATTTTCCTGAAAGACCGGCCTGATCCTGTCGCCGTAGCTGCGCATGACCGCTTCGGAATCGTCAGTCGACCCGTCATCGACCACGATGACTTCGGCAGACACCCCGCGCTGAGCGAGCGCGGAATTGATCGCGGTCCCGAGAAACTGTCCATAGTTGTAATTGTTGATGATAGCGCTGATTTGTGGCGTGTCGTTCATGGCTTGGTGCCCATTCCGACTGTGATGCCAGCCGCGTTAGGGCGGCCCGATGTCGCGCCCTGCGATCTTTCAATTGTGGGGATTTTTGGCGTGGGTATTTCCGGACCATCCGGTATCTGAATGCCCAGTTCCAGCACGTCCCCCGGCTGCACCGTGTCATCCAGCCCGGCGTCGTCAATTTGCACAGACATCCCGTTTGTTTTCCTGAAGATGATCAACTGGGGCGTAATGTTGCGTGCATCTGCAGCACCCCCGCCCGCCGCAAGAATGCGCAAATCGATCTCGGATATCTTCGCGGCAATATCGCTTTTCTGAGCGCGTGCCAGACTGAGATTGCGCCGCACCGTTTCGCGATTTTGCATGGTTTCATTCAGTTCTTCAAAGCGTACCGTTTCTGCCGCCTGACGCGCACGCGCTGCGAAAGCGGCATTTGCCAGACGGTTCTGGCTTAGCTGCGATTGTACACGCAACAGCTCAGTCAAGCGCGGTCGCGGCAGCAGGCCCCGATCGACGAGGTCGCGCGCGTTTTCAATTTCGTTCTTTTGAACTTCGGATTCCTCGGTCTGAAGCGATGCTTGATCTTCAAGCGTGCGCAGCTCCAGCGCAATCAGGTCGATAAGTTCCCTGCCATGCTGCTGGCG